>Ga0131853_10006488_pt1 | contig 21121 bp, 15 predicted proteins | sample TergutLab28metaG_FD_92764 | JGI IMG/M metagenome (GOLD analysis project Ga0131853, IMG submission 92764) | Labiotermes labralis P1 segment gut microbial communities from Petit-Saut dam, French Guiana - Lab288 P1 (version 2) (version 2) | ecosystem: Host-associated > Arthropoda: Insects >...
TCAGGATTAGTATTGAACCCCGGCACAAAGGCTCTCATTGACAGTGCCTACGGCAAAAATCGTTTGAGTTTACGGCATTGAACCCTGCCGTAAACTCTCACTGACTAGCAGGTGAAGTATTTTTGGGGCGGGGTTGCCGCGTAGCTTGAACCGTTTTTAAATGTCGTTTGCTATAGTCCCGCCGCCCGTTGGTCTGCCGCGCGGTTTTTAGGCGCGGCGTAGACTACAGCGCTCACCCTGGCTGCCTGGGCGAACAGTAAATGCGTAGCATTTACGACCAGCCCGAAAAAAAGTCGGTTCAACGTGGGTTATGCACCGTTGCCATTAGCTATAAGTTATTATAGCAGGTTGCACTTGCTTGCCTTCCAGAGCACAAAGCAGTGCTTGGTTAAGTTTCGTTAAATCGGCCGTCAGGCTGGTTGGTTTTTTCTGTGGGTTATCTTGCCCAAAGGGAACAAAGTAGATATTTTTAGTATTATACAGCTTCATTAAGTTGATGCCATTTGCGCCGAGGGCATCGTTTGAATATAGTGCAAGTAAAACGGGTTTGCCGTTTCTGAGAGTGGCTTTAGTTGCCATAAGCACAGGTCCGTCAGATATTCCGTTTGCAAGCTTGGCTATTGTATTGCCTGTAGCAGGGGCGATAAGCATAATATCAAGCTGAATATCAGGGCCGAATGTTTCTGCCTCGGCTATTGTAGCAATTACATCTCTTCCTGTTATTTCGCGCACTTCATTTAAAAATTCATCTTTGTTATGAAAGCGGGAGCTGTGGGTAAACACATTTTCCGATACAACAGGGTAGATATCTGCACCTAAGTCTCTGAGTTTTTTGAGAGGTTCAAGTATCTCAAGCACGGTACAGAATGATGCGCATATAGCAAAACCTATTTTTTTACCTTCAAATGTCATTTCAAATTTCTCCTATCTAAAATATACTTATACCAATCCTAGATTAAAACCTGTAGTTTGAGCGCCGCCCCAAAAGCGCGAGGTGAAGCGCTTTTGGGGTGATTTTAGGCGTGATAAAGTACAGGATTTTAATCAGGATTGGTATTAAATTCTTCGCCAACAATACCATTCAGTATAGCAAAGGACAATTAAAAAGGTGAAAGTAAGCGGCACCCCGAAAATATGAGTCTTATTTAGGAAGTCTTTTTTCTCCTACGGAGAAAAAACCATTCGAGCTTTGTATCGTAATACTAATCCTAGATTAAAAACAATAGTTTGAACGGCGCTGCAAAAGTCCGAGGTAAAGGACTTTTGCAGTGGTTTTAGCCGTGAAGAGGTATTGTATTTTAATCAGGATTAGTATTGAACCCCGGCACAAAGGCTCTCATTGACAGTGCCTACGGCAAAAATCGTTTGAGTTTAAGGCATTGAACCCTGCCATAAACTCTCACTGACTAGCAGGTGAAGTATTTTCGGGGCGGGTTTGCCGCATAGCTTGAACCGTTTTTAAATGTCGTTTGCTATAGTATTATTTTGTAAGGCTTTCAGTATAAAATCTATATACTCGCCTATAATTTCACCGGAGCAGCGTGTAGCGTATTTTCCGGGAATTCCCGGAAGAATGGTGGATTTTTCATTAAATTTCTTAGCATATTCTATATCAAAGCCATGTGGTTTTGACGCAATATCAACTAACAGTGCTCCGCCTGTATTTTTTATCATATCATTGCCAAGAACTTGCTCCGGAACAGTATTGATTATGATTTCAAAAGTCACTTTTTCAAATAGTTCATCAATATAAATTGGAGATATGCGGTCTGCGTAAGCGGTGGAATACTTTTCCCTGTTTCTTACGAGAGCGTATACATCTGCTCCAAGCCCTCTTAGCCTTTTAGCCAGGTCACTGCCGCAAGCCCCATAGCCTATTATAAGAATACGGCTGTTCGCCAGAGTGTCTATACGGTTGGCTATTAGATATGCGATTACACCCTCAGAAGTGGGAATGGCATTTTTCATCTGTACTGCACGGTCTTCCATTATCACATTATATGATAAGTTGTGCTCCTTGCATTTACATTCCAAGTATGGGGAACGGATTCCTGAAAAAACTTGCACCTTATCCTTTAGCGCCGCAAAATAGTTATTGTCATAGGTACTTTGCGGGATATCTCCCATAAAGGGGAAAACAACAAAATCCAGTTCTGCAGGCGGCTTGTCAATCTCACAAAAAGTATGGCCGCGGTTTTTCAGGTAATTTTCTGTGTAGTGGTATCTTTTATCGTCTTTTAGAATGATTCCTTGCAATAGACTCCCTCCTTGTTTATTCAATATATGCAAGAAGAATAGGTTTGTGTGAAAGAGGAGAACTACTCTAAAAACTCACTTTTTTGTTAATTTACCAATGTCCCAGTGTCAACCCATGAAGCTTTTGAATATCATAGAAAGATAACAAGGGCTTGAACAGGCTCATGTTAAAAAAATCTTTTTCGCAGGAGATGCTATGAATGCTTATTGTTCAAAAATATGGCGGCACTTCTGTTGCCGATGCTGAAAGAATTTTAAAAGCGGCAGATAAGATTGCCGGTGATTATCTTAAAAACAACCATATGGTAATTGTATTATCTGCGCAGGGTGATACAACAGATATACTTTTGGAAAAAGCAGGGGAGATAAGCAAAACCCCTTCAAAGCGCGAGCTTGACGCCCTTCTATCTACAGGTGAGCAGCAATCAGCGGCTTTAATGGCAATAGCACTTAAAGAGAGGGGGCTGCCGGCTATATCTCTTAATGCTCGTCAAGCAGGAATATTTTCAACCTCGGAGCACGGCTGTGCAAAAATTGTTTCCATAAACCCTGAGCGAATTAGGGCCGAGCTTGAAAAGCGTAATATAGTAGTCATTACAGGATTTCAAGGTACCACAGAGCAGGGTGAAATAACAACCCTCGGCCGCGGTGCGTCAGACACTACGGCAATAGCACTGGCTGCTGCTCTTTCTGCAGATTTATGTGAGATATATACAGATGTTCCCGGTATTTTTACAGCGGACCCAAGAACAGTAAAAGATGCGCTTAAGTACAAAGAAGTTTGTTACGATGAAATTCTTGAGCTGTCAAGTATGGGCGCAAGTGTTTTGCATAGCCGTTCTGTTGAGCTTGCAAAAAAATTTGGTGTGGAGTTTTCTGTCAAGTCCAGTGGTGCAGAATGCTCGTCAACCCAAATAAAGGAAAATTCAGATATTGAAAAAAAAGTTGTAAGCGGAATAACAGCTGACAGAAATGTTTGTAAAATATCTCTGCTAAAAGTTAAGCATGGCTGCGTGCCTATGGTTATGAGGCGGCTGGCTGCTAACAATATTGTTGTTGACATAGTTACTCATGGGGCAGGTGACAGATATGACAGCTTGTCATTTTCTGTTCCTGCAAAAGACTGTGGCCGTATGCTGGAAATATTAAATGAACACCGCGGTGAATGTTTTGGAGTGGAAATAGCCGCCCAAGAAAATCTTGCAAAGCTATCTGTTATAGGGGCAGGAGTAGCTTATGATACTACCATTGCAGCAGCTTTTTACGAAACACTTTTAAAAGAAGGGATAAAGCTGTATCTGTTATCTTTGTCCTCTATAAAAATTTCTGCCTTAGTTGCACAAGATGATGTTTCGCGGGCTGTTATTTCTTTGCATACAAGGTTTAAAGATGAGGGAAAACTTAGCCCTCAAGTAGGAATATAGTGAATAAACTTAAAAGTCATCAAACTTGTTTGAAATGGTTTTCAAGTTAATCTACTATAGTGGAATTCCTTTGAAATAGTATCGGAAATTTAGCTTGATAAATTTCTGATACCTGTTTCAAAGGTAGGTCCACTATATATAATCAAAGCTCGAGGAGTGGTTTTCACTCAGCGGACTCACGTTTTAAGAGAGGAGTACAAAGCATGACAAAACATATGTTTGCGGGAGCGTCTACTCCCGATGGATTTATAAATTTTTTTGACCATATACTGCCTTTAAGCATGGCTAAGAAAAGATATTTTTTGAAAGGGTCTTCAGGTTCAGGAAAGAGTACATTTATTAAAAAAGTGGCAACAAAATTCGAAGCGCTTGGGGTGAACTGTGAAAGGTTTCACTGTGCTAATGACATAGAAAGCCTTGATGCCTTGTTTATTTCTGACAGGGGTTTATGTATAATAGACGCAACGCAACCTCATTCCTGTGACCCACAGATACCGATTGCTATTGATAAAATTATTGATTTTGCGGAATTTATAGATGAGCGAAAAATCGTAAGGCATGTGGATAAGATAAAGGCACTTATTCAAACAAAGAAAATTTTAAATGAGAAAGCAGCCGGTTATTTGGAGGCAGTTGGCAATATTTTTAGAACAAAAAACAAAACCTATGAGGCTGCTTTGAAGCGAGATAGTTTAGATATAATTATAAAAAAATGGCTTAAACTTTTAGACCCTCATGCAGCGCCAAACGCTTATGGCATTGACCGCAAAATGTTTTTAAGCGCTGTTACACCTGATGGTTTTGTAAGTTTTTCAGATAGTTATTTTAACGGCTGTAAAGTTTATGGCCTCTCCTGTGAGATTCCGGCAGGGGCGAGTATTTTTTTAAATGAGCTTAAAACAGAAGCTAATGCACTAGGAATAAACACAGAGAGCTTCTATTGTCCATTTGCACCTGATTTGCTTGAGTATTTGCATATACCCAAAATGGGGTTAGCCTTTGCCAAAATGGGTGACCGCTTTAGTTATCACGGTGCTGTCTATGAAAGGATTGATATGAGTTCCTGTGTTGATGCAATGTTGTTAGAAAACATAAAATCCGGCATGGATTTGGATAATGAGAGAGTATTGTTTGATTCTCTGCTTACTGTTGCAGTTGATTCAATGAGTGCTTTACGGGCCTTGCACGGAGATATAGAGGATATTTATTTGCAAACAATAGACTTTGAAAGAGTAGATGAAATGACAGAGAAAATAATTCAGGAGATTTTCGAATAATTTTATAGTATAGTGAAATGAATTTAAAAATCATTTCAAACAAGTTTGATGATTTTTAAGTTTATTCACTATATCTCAAAAACGCTGGATGTGCAGCGTTTTTGTAGGGATTCACTATAGAACCTGTGTTCGATAAGCAGATGTACGCTTTCACAGCTTTTAAGCCACTATGCGTCGATGATACTGTTTCAAAAGAATTTAAGCATATTTAAAAAGAGCCTTACATTTTAGTCAAGGCTCTTTTTTTAATGAAGAATTTCTTTGTTTTTGATATTAGTCAGCAGTAAATACCCTGTTTCTACCGGCTCTTTTGGCTTGATAAAGCGCTTTGTCTGCATCAGAAACAAAGCGGTCTATAGAATTTTGCTGACCGGGGACTATGCTGTTTACACCAACACTTACTGTTACACGAATTGGCATTTCATCTTTAACCATGAGTATATGTTTTTCTATAGAGGTGCGTATATCCTCAGCAACTATAAATGCGCCTTGCATACTTGTGTCAGGAAGAACTATGGCAAATTCCTCGCCACCCCATCTTGCAACCAAATCCCTGGGTCGTTTAAGCGCTTTTGTTATAATTTGCGCGACAGTTTGCAGAGCCACATCTCCCTGGAGGTGCCCGTAGTTATCGTTAAAAACTTTGAAGTGATCAATGTCAAGCATAAGAACACTTAGAGGGGCTTGGAAGCGGACAGACCTTTTCCACTCCTGGTCCAGCCAATTGTTGAATTGACGGCGGTTGGCGGTGCCTGTTAGGGTGTCTGTTATGCTAAGACGATGTATCAGCCTCATCTGATTTACAATCTTGAGCTGGTTAGAAACCCTCAGCTTAACAATGGCAGGTGTAAATGGCTTGGAAATATAGTCCGCAGCACCCAGAGTTAAGCCTCTTTCCTCGTCTTTGGCATTGTCCATACCTGTTACAAAAATGACAGGTATTTCGCGGGTTTCAGACATGTTTTTTAGGGTGGTAATAACATCAAAACCACTCATTCCGGGCATTAGTACATCCAGAAGAATTACGTCCGGTGTCATGGCTTTTGCTACATCAATTGCATCTTGCCCGTCTTTTGCTATATAGATTGTGTAGTCAGGGCTAAGTATATGGGTTAGCGCTTGTACAATCAGCCTGTCATCATCTGCAACGAGTATGCTGTTTTTAGGTAGGATTGTTTCTTCAAGTTCTGTAAAATGGCCTTGGCTTCTAACATCCATATCACTCTATCTCCCATGTAATTTTTAATTTACTAAGCTCTTCCAATGCAGGTTTGAAATCGTAATCAGTTATAAGCTCAGCCAGTTTACGGGCTTCCGGCAACTTGCGAATATTTGGAAGCAGGCTAAGGCTCTCAGCACTTCTGATTTTGAGCTTTGCCTCAAGCTGTGACACTAATTCCCGAAGTTCATCCATATTTAAAAGGCTATCTTTTTGTTCGTTATAATCATCTGCCTGATGGGAAATATCGGCCTGTGTTGGCACAAGTTCATCAAGCACCGAACTTAATTCCATTTCCAGTATATGTAAACTGGCTTCGGAAACTTTTTCAGGGTCATTTTTAAGCAGAGCCTCTATTTCAGCGGCAGCGCTTTGAAGGCGGGTTCTGCCAATAAGCCCTGCAGAACTTTTTAAGGTATGGACCATTCTGTGTGCTGAGAGCATTTCTCCCGACTTAATATTATCGACAATTTTATTAAGTATGTTTTTGTTGTCTTTTACAAAGCTTTTAATAAGCAGTTGTGTGAATTCATCATCAGCCCCTGCGTGTTTTGTATCTAATAGTGCAGGAGCTTGCGGTGCTTCCACAGTATCAAGATATTTAAGTAGGCACCGCCATAATTCCTGAGACATGAAAGGTTTCCCTATGCAGTCAATCATACCTGCCTTAGAATAGATTTCAATATCATCACTCATCACATTTGCTGTAATTGCTACTATAGGGGTAGGCACGGCCATCTCAATAATTTTTTCGGCTGCCTCAATACCATCCATTACAGGCATATGAACGTCCATTAGTATTAAGTCGAAGGCTTTTTTTCCACTTTCCAAACGGTTTCTTACAATATTGACACCTTCTTGACCGTTTTCCGCTATTACATAGGAGAGCCCTATACGCCGTAAATGCTCTGATATTACTAATTGATTCATCTCATTATCTTCACAGACTAAAATTTCTCCGCTAAAATGAGGTTTTTCTAAATTAGCTAATGTGTGCTGCTCGGCTGAAACTTTAGTAAGGTCTGTTGTTAAAAAGGTAAGCTCGAAACTAAACGTTGAACCCACGCCCGGAGTGCTTTCAATGGTTAGCCGGCCACCCATTGCATCTAAGATGCCCTTAACAATAGGAACGCCAAGGCCGGTGCCTCCGTACTTACGTGTTATACTGGAATCAGCTTGCATGAAAGGTTCAAAAATACGGTATATTTGGTCATGAGTCATACCTATGCCGCTGTCTGATATTTCACAGAGAATGGTTTGGCTGTTTTCTGTTTTGTTTACCACAGAGGACGTAACTTTGACAAAACCATTATCAGTAAACTTTATTGCATTAGAGATAAGGTTAACAAGCACCTGGCGCAGCCTGTAAGGGTCGCCTATCATTAACTTATCGTCTGTCAAGGGGTCAGCGTAAAAGCTAAGATTAATGCACTTTTCTTTGGCTTTGGGGTATACGGTTGATTTACACTGCTCAAAAAGTTCACCTAAATCAAAAGGTACGTTCTCCAGCTCTATTTTCCCTGATTCAATTTTTGATATGTCCAGAATGTCATTTATTATGTGTAAAAGCCAGTGGGCGTTTTCAATTATTTTTTGCAGGTAAGCCCGCGTTTTAGGCGAAGATTCATGTTCCAAGGCTAACTCAGAAAAACCTACTATAGAGTTCATAGGTGTGCGGGTTTCATGGCTCATATTGGCAATAAACTCGGTTTTAGCCGCAGAAGCACGCCTTAGTTCCGCTTCAATCTCTTTATGGCGGGTAAGGTCACGAGCCAGACCTAAAATGCCGATTACTTTGCCGTCTTGGAGCAAAGGTGATTTTACTGTTTCAAAGTTACGCAGCGAACCGTCAGCAACGCGCAAAATTTCTTCTTCACGGTTGCTTTTCTTTTGTGCTATAATATTTAAATCAACCTGCAGCCAAGCTTTGGCCAAATCCTCAGAAGGTTCTAAGGCAGGCTCTAAAGCGTCAGCAGCTGTTCGGCCGATAAAATCAGCGCGCTTAATATTAAAAAGCTTTTCAAAGCTATTGTTAAGCCTGGTATATTTTAAATCCAAATCTTTGCAAAACAGCACATCAGGGATAGCTTCAATCACTGTTTCAAGCATGGCACTTTCCATAGCTAAAGCGCTTGTTCGTTCAAGAACCAGGTCGTTAAGCTTGTGTTTTTCAGTATATGTTTTATAAAACAGCATAAACAAGAGAATTAAAACACAGGTAAACAGAACTAAAATACCTGCATAAAATGAACGCTGGGACTCTAAGAGCCGTACAGAGTAGTCAAATGTTTTACTCATCCATTCGTTTTGAATATTAGCGGTATCAATTACAGAAAGCGATTTATTAATAATGGAGTGGAGCAAGGGTAAATTTTCATCAATGGCAAAGGATATGTGGTAGTAGTCGTCAAAAACCATATTAGCTCTAAACCCCGGGCGCTCCATAAAGTTTGTAAGGCGCAGAAGGGCGTGGAGGCTTGCAAAAACCAAATCAACTTCACCGTTTTCCAGAGCTTCAATAACCGCATCCACAGTAGGGTAGTATCTGGTATTTAACCCCTGTGGAAACAGGGCAGGGAAAATTAAATCATAATCACTGTTTTCAACTAAACCGACAGTTCTATACATCGTTTCAGTAATGTCAATATTAGGCAGGTCACTTCGTGATAAAAAAGCGTAATGGTCAGAGAAAAATGCAGTTGTGAGAAGGTAGCGGCCTTCCTCATATTTAAGCGAGTCTGAGCGAATGATACTGGCAGACATGGATGTTTGCCCGCTGCTCACCATGTGCATTGCCTCATCAGGTGTTCGAGCGGCGTTTTCGTGACTAATTTCAAATGTCAGCCCTGTAATAGTTGTAATTTTTTTCAGTATATCGCGGGATATTCCCTGAAACTCTTGTTCCCACTCATTATAAAAATAGACAGGATAAAAAAAACCGTCAGCTGATACAGATATAATAGGGTTGTTTGCTATAAATTCTCGCTCCTCATCCGTAAGAAGCGTAGCAAGCCTGTGTTTTTTAAAAGCCTCTGCGCCGTCTGCGTACAACTCTGCCAAAACGGACATCCCGCCATTTTCTAAAGCCTTTTGTACAGCAGAGATAATGGGAGAAAGTTCAATATTCCTTGTCGAAAAAGAAGTTGTGCGAAAAATAAAAGGTTTAAGCAGCTCTATATGAAAATCGGGAAAGGCAGGAGAAAAAGAAAGTGCAAAAGCCCCTTCACTGATAAAAGCATCTGCCTTACCGCTTATTAAAAGCTCTGAAACTTCATGGGGATAATGAGCGTAAACAGACTCAAACCCATTAAATACGGAATTTTCTCTTAGCAAATCGGGAGTTATGGTATCTATGTAAAAAGCAAGGCGCAGAGGCCTCTCACTCGCAATATCTTGCAATGAGACTGTGTCTGACGAACGCACAATGGTTAGTGCACGCTTAGTTAATGGCTCAGTTGTCATTTCATAGATAAGAGCTCGTTCTTCGGTTCGGGTTAAATGGCCGGTGAAATCAACGCTGCCGTGCTCAAGTCTGTTTAAAAGCTCAGGCCACTCAAGGATAACAGGTATAAAAGGAATATCGAAAATATCGCTGAGCCAGCCGCTAAAAAAAGCGGCAAAGCCGTCTATATCACCGTCTATATTATAAAAAGCCTCATCATTTTGAAGCACTCCGTATGTAAAATAATCGCGGGTTGCCTGCAACGATTCTATTGCAAAAATTTCTTCGTCAGTAATTCCGGGAATATCCCGGAAAGAGGCATATCGTAAATTAGGGTTTGCAATAACCGGAGCAGTGTTCCAAGAAAAAGTTGCAATCAGCACAAACATGATTATTGACAACGTACATAAAATTTGCTTAATCATGATAAACGATTTTCCTCCAACAACTGGTTATTAGTTGCAATGGGCAAAATAGCCCATATTTCTTTCGTATTTATCAGTATAACACAAAGGCGATGATATTCGCAATAGTAATCAGATATACCCTTTATAATTGCTTATTGCAAAGGCGGAAAATTGCTTATAAAATTAGATACAGTGAATCAACTTAAGTTGATTATCTTAAAAAATAAATCTGGAGGCGATAAGCATGAAAAGAATTTTTGCAACGGGAATAAGCCAAGAAAGCAACTCCTTTAATCCGTTAAAGTCTACATATGAAAGTTTTACTATATACAGAGACAGGGAATTTAGAGAGATGAAGGGGATTAAAGCTCTTACAGAAGCAGGCTCAGAAGTGGTAACTTCTATATGGGCCAGAGCCGTACCCGGAGGCACTTTAAACTTTGAAGATTTTATGCGGCTTGCAGATGAAATGCTAAAACCGCTGGAAGAAGATGCCAAAGAGTTTGACGGCATTTTTCTTCCCATGCATGGTGCGCTCGATGTTGAGTTTATAGGGAGCGGGGAAGCTTTTATTGCCGCCAGAGTTAGAGAGATTGTAGGACCTCATGTTCCCATATCTGCCGCTTTGGACATGCACGCAAATATCACCTATGGCTTGGCTGATACGTGTAATATTATATACGGTTTTCGAACTGCACCTCATATAGATGCAGAAGACACCCATGTAAGAGCGGCAAAATTACTTATAAAAGCAGTGGAAGAGGGTGTTTTGCCTAAGACGAAGATAATAAGAATACCGCTGATAATGCCCGGTGAAAATATGATGACAAGCTCAGGCACGGGCAAAGAGATTATAGGCTTTTTACCGGGCATAGAGCAAGAGGAAAACATTTGGTGTGCGTCGTATTTTGTAGGCATGGCTTGGGTTGATTGCCCAAGGAATGGAGCTTGTGTAGTTGTTTCAGGTATTGATAATATGGACAAAGGCATGGAAAAGGCTGATGGTCTGTCACAGTTCGCTTGGGGTAACAGAGCTGCTTTTGAATATCAAGGGCTGGCCGCGGAGCCGGAAGAGGCTATAGAGTTTGTGAAAAAACATCAGCATGATGGGCCTGTGGTAGTGTCTGACTCTGCCGATAATGTTACTGCCGGGGCTGCCGGAGACAATGCGCTTATGTTAAACATGTTTCTAAAAAGTGGCATAGAGAAGGCCCTTTTTGCATCCATTATTGATCCTGTTGCAACAATGAAAGTTTCAGAGCACAAAGAAGGAGATGTAATAGATATACAAATAGGAGGTGTTTTTGACATAGACAGTGAAAAGGCTTGCTTGGAGGGCGCTGTCATTAAGAAGATAACAACAGGAATCGGGTCGGAAAAACCAAAATCTTTGGCCGAGGACAAGCCAAACTCCTGTGTTCTTAGTTACAGAGGAATAGATATACTGTTGTTTAATAAGCGTAAGCCGGTATTTACTGAGGAGACATTAAATGAACATGGCTTGTCACTTTCAAATTACAACACACTTGTTGTTAAGCAGGGATACTTGTCGCCTGAGCTTAAGTTGGCTGCCAGGAACTCGGTAATGGCTTTAACACCGGGAAATTGCAGCCAAAGGCTTGAGAGGCTGAACTATAAAAAACTGAGGCGGCCTGTGTATCCATTGGATAAATTTGAGTAGTAGGCTTCTTACGTAACCTCTTATCGAACCAACTTTTAAGCGAAAAAAGTTGTGTGAAACAGTTACGCAAGAAGTCCGGTAAATTGCAGTTTGCAGAGCTTGACACAATCTTAGCATTATGCTATACACAAGAATAAAGCAAAGAATTATTTAACCGGCAACAGTGCATAACTCTTGTTGAAGCAAAGGGCGATAAAAAAATTGCCTGAAACAGGTTGTGTACCATTGCCAATTACTAAGGAGGTAATAGTATGTTAGACTCTAAATATCCGCCGGAACCGTTTCGTATTAAGTCAGTGGAGCCTGTGAGGATGATTGACAGAGCTGCTCGGGAGGAGGTTATTAAAAAAGCAGGATATAATACGTTTCTTATTGATTCTGCAGATGTGTATATTGACCTTTTAACCGACAGCGGCACCAATGCAATGAGTGACGCACAGTGGGCCGGCATGATGATGGGTGATGAAGCTTATGCAGGCAGCCGCAGCTTTTACAAACTTAAAGAGACTGTGCAGGAATATTTTGGCTTTAAGCATATGATTCCAACCCACCAAGGCCGCGGAGCTGAAAATATTTTAAGTACTATTGCAATAAAGCCCGGGCAGTTCGTGCCGGGGAATATGTATTTTACTACTACCCGTTATCATCAGGAGGCTAACGGGGGTAACTTTATTGACATAGTTATTGATGAGGCTCACGACACTCAGATAGACCTTCCCTTTAAAGGAAACATAGACCTAAAGAAGCTTCAAGCTCTTATAGACACAGAAGGCGCCGAGAATATTGCTTATGTTTGTCTTGCGCTAACAGTTAACCTTGCCGGCGGCCAGCCGGTTTCCATGGAAAATATGCGGGCTGTACGCGGGCTTTGTGATAGGTACGGTTTGAAAGTTTATTATGATGCTACCCGTTGTATAGAAAATGCATATTTTATCAAAGAGCGTGAAGCGGGCTATGCAGAAAAGCCCATCAAAGATATTGTGCTTGAGATGTTTTCTTACGCTGACGGCTGCACAATGTCAGGTAAAAAAGACGGCATTGTAAACATAGGTGGTTTTCTGTGTATGAATGATGATGAGTTATTCATGCAAGCCAAAGAGCTGGTAGTGGTATTTGAGGGCATGCCTTCATATGGGGGCATGGCCGGCCGTGATATGGAGGCGCTGGCAATTGGCCTTAAAGAGTCAATGCAAGAAGAATATATAGAGCATAGAATTAAACAGGTGCGTTACTTGGGCGACAATCTGCTTGCGGCCGGTGTACCTATTATGGAGCCTGTTGGTGGTCATGGGGTGTACTTGGATGCTAAGCGCTTTTGCCGGCATTTGAGCCAAGAGCAGTTTCCTGCCCAGGCTTTGGCGGCAAACTTGTATGTGGAGTCCGGTGTTCGTGCTATGGAGCGGGGTATAGTTTCTGCCGGCCGCAATAAAGATACAGGAGCAAACCACACACCTAAGCTGGAGCTTGTGCGCCTTACTATTCCACGTAGGGTTTACACCTATGCCCATATGGATGTAGTAGCAAAGGCTGTAATTGCTTTGCATGAAAAGAAAGAGAACATTAAGGGGCTTAAGTTTGTCTATGAGCCGAAAATGCTAAGATTTTTTAACGCAAGGTTTGAGGAGATTTAAGTATTTATAGTTGAAAAACCATCGGGTGAATATGACAGTGACGAAACTATAATGAGTGGAAGGAGCTGAAACCCAGAGTAAAATATAGTGATTTCAGTCCATTTTGGGGCTGTTGACTTTGTCAACAGCCCTTCAAAAAAGTGGCAAAGCCACTTTTTTGAGTACGCTTAGGAAGAATCCGCTTTGCGGCAAGCCGCACGGACAGCGGATTCTCCTCAGGGCGGCTTTGCCGCCCTTGCGGATTAAAGTCTGCGATGCTTTTAAAAATGGGGTTTGTCAACGGCTCCATTTTGGACTGAAGTCACGCCCCGCATTCGCACTTATAGCTGTATCACTTTAAAAGAGATACAGCTATAGCAAACGACATTTAAAAACGGTTCAAGCTGCGCGGCAAACCCGCCCCGAAAATACTTCACTTCATATTTTCGGGGTGCCGCTTACTTTCACCTTTTAAATTGTCGTTTGCTATCTAATGTGAACATATAGAAGAATAACTTGAAAAGCAACAAGTCAAAGGGTACGCTCCGCGAACTTCGCTGCGTGAAGCGGGAGTTTGAAGCCTCGCTTCACCGCAAAACGCTCACCCACCGCTTTCGCCGAAGCTCACGCTTCGGCGTAGAAGCGGGGGCCTATGACCAACGGTTAATCTACCCCATCATCTCGAATCCTACGGAATCTCAATGAGTGGGACGTTCATAAACCTAAAAATCATTTCAAACAAATTTGATAATTTTTAAGTTTATTCACTATGGTTCACATTTGACGCACCTAGTCAGTGAGAGTCTTGTGACGGGCTTTAGCATCCCGGCCTAGTTCTACAAAATAGTTACATATGTAACTATTTTGTAGAACTTCCACTATAAAACCCACAACGCAAGCGTTGCAGTTTTAAATTCATTTCACTATAGCATAAAAAACAGGGCAAATGAGATGTTATCTCATTTGCCCTGTTTAAATTTACCTAACCACAAGCCCATAGCTGCGAAACAGTTCTCTAACAATTTCAGTCTCTTCCGGCGAAGGCGGCTCAGTATTATTTAGCTGATAATCCAGCTTAAGCTTACGCCACTTATAAGCGCCAAGTTGGTGAAAAGGCAGAACGCCAACTTTTTTGATGTTGTTAAGAGCCTTTAAATATGAAGCCAGGGCATGAAGTTCATCCTCGTTATCAGTAAGCCCGGGCACAAGCACAAACTGCGCCCATACGGGGATGTTAACATCGCTTAAATATTTCGCAAACTCAAGAACCCTGTTAATGGAAGCACCGGTGGTTTTTTTATAGGTGTCAGGGTTGATGCTTTTGAAGTCCAACAGAACTAAATCAGTAACTTTAAGAACAGACTTAGTCAAATCATCCATATTACTATAACCGGAAGTATCTAAGGCAGTGTGAAGCCCTTCCTGTTTACATGACTTAAACAGGGCCAGAGCAAAGTCTTTCTGCAAAAGAGGTTCGCCGCCTGTTAAGGTAACACCGCCGCCTGAAGCCCTAAAGTAAGACTTATACTTAACAATATCCGGCATAAGTTCGCCTACAGACAGCGTCATAGCGTCTTTACTGAACACATCCCAAGTGTCGGGGTTGTGGCAGTACAAACATCTGAGAGGGCAGCCTTGAGTGAATATTACATACCTTATTCCCGGGCCGTCTACAGTGCCGCATGTTTCTATTGAATGAATTCTTCCTGTAATATTACTTGTGTCATTCATTTCGGCTACACTCGTTCGTGGAATGTGCGGTGGATAACATCAATCTGCTGCTCTCTTGTAAGTTTTACAAAGTTAACTGCGTAACCTGATACACGTATGGTAAGCTGAGGATATAGTTCAGGCTGGTCCATTGCATCAAGCAGTGTTTCTCTGTCAAAAACATTCACGTTTATATGATGGCCGTTATCACCAAAGTATCCGTCCATTACACCTACAAGGTTGCATATTCTGTCTTCCTGTGTTTTACCAAGAGCTGCCGGAATGATAGAAAACGTATATGAAATTCCGTCCAGCGCATAGTTGTACGGCAGCTTAGAAACAGAAGCTAAAGATGCAATGGCGCCTTTTTTATCTCTGCCGTGCATAGGGTTTGCACCTGGGGCAAAGGGCTCGCCGTCTTTTCTGCCGTCAGGGGTTGCCCCTGTTTTTTTGCCGTATACCACATTTGAGGTAATAGTAAGTATAGATGTAGTAGGGACTGCTTCTCTGTAAGTGGAATGCTTTTTAAGCCGGGTCATAAAGTTTTTAAGAACATTGGCGGCTATTTTGTTTATCTCGGCGTCATTGTTGCCAAATGCAGGGTACTCGCCTTCTATTTCATAGTCAACAGCAAGACCGGCCGCATTGCGTATAACTTTAACTTTAGCGTGTTTTATGGCTGAGAGAGAGTCGACCACAACAGAAAACCCAGCTATTCCCGTAGCTTGAGTGCGTAAAATATCTTTGTCATGGAGGGCAAGCTGCAGGCTTTCATAATTGTACTTATCATGCATGTAGTGAATAACATTAAGGGTGCTAATGTATAGTCCGCTAAGCCATTCCATAACCTGGTCAAAACGGCGTGTAACTTCATCATAATCCAAATATTCGCTGACGATAGGAGCAAACTCCGGACCGACTTGCTCGCCGCTTTTTTCGTCTTTGCCGCCGTTTATGGCATACAAAAGGGCTTTTGCAAGGTTGGCTCTTGCGCCGAAAAACTGCATTTGTTTTCCAAGGCGCATGGCTGATACACAGCAGGCTATGCCGTAATCATCACCCCAGTGACCGCGCATAAGGTCATCATTTTCATATTGAATAGAGCTGGTGTCAATAGAGGCCTTGGCACAAAAATTCTTAAAGTGCCGCGGAAGATTTACAGACCACAAAACTGTAAAGTTGGGTTCAGGGGCAGGGCCTAAGTTATATAATGTGTGCAGTATTCTAAAAGATGTTTTGCTCACTAAAGTACGGCCGTCTTCTCCCATACCGCCTATAACTTCTGTAACCCAAGTGGGGTCGCCTGAAAAGAGATTGTTGTATTCTTGGGTGCGCAGAAATCTAACCATCCTTAGTTTCATTACAAAATGGTCAATAAGCTCTTGAGCCTTAATTTCATCTAATGTGCCGTTGTTCAAGTCTCTTTCAATGTATGCATCTAAAAACGTCGAAACACGCCCAAGGCTCATTGCGGCACCGTCTTGCTGCTTAATAGCGGCCAAGAAACCAAAATATGTCCATTGTATAGCTTCTTTAGCATCTTTTGCAGGCAGAGAAACGTCAAACCCATAACTTTCGGCCATCTTAGTAAGGTCTTTTAAAGCTCTTATTTGTTCGGAAATATTTTCTCTGAGGCGTATTGTAGATTCGTTCATGCCGGAAAAATCCAACTCTTTTTTCTCATTATGCTTTTGCCTAATGAGAAAATCCGTGCCATATAGGGCAACACGCCTGTAATCACCAATAATGCGCCCGCGCCCGTATGCATCAGGCAGGCCGGTTATTATTCCTGAGCGCCTCGCCCTAAGCATTTCCTCGGTGTAAACATCAAATACGCCGTCATTATGGGTTTTTCTATATTCTTCGAATATTTTTTCGGTATCCTTATCCAGTTCATAACCGTAAGATTTAAGGGCATTTTTTACTACATTTAACCCGCCAAAAGGCATTATCCCTCTTTTAAGCGGCTTATCTGTTTGAAAACCTACAATTTGCTCAATGTCCTTATTAATATATCCTGGGCCATAAGTTGTAATTGCTTGGGGCTTTTTTGTTTCTGCTTCCAGCACACCTGTTTTATTTTCAAGCTTGTAAAGCTCCAAAATATTCTGCCAAAGCTCTTTTGTGCTGTCTGTAGGCCCTTCAAGGAAGGTTGCATCATCTGTGTAAGGGGTGTAGTTTAGCTGTATAAAATCCCTAACGTCAACCTCTCGTTCCCAATTGCCGGCTTTAAAACCGGTCCATTCTTTAAGCACTATTAATCACCTCATTATTTATGATAAAAGTATAACCATCAAAGGTTAAAGATATAGCCTATAGCAAACGACATATAAAAACGGTTCAAGATACGCGGCAAAACCGCCCCTAAAATACTTCACTTCGTATTTTAGGGGTGCCGCTTACTTTCACCTTTTAAATTGTCCTTTGCTATATAAATAATTCTAACAGAGTGCTACCGCTTATGCAAGAGAGCAAAACCGCTCCTTTACTTTTGGCCTTGTCTCGGTTATAGTTATTTTAAGGGTAAAAAAGGGGAGGGATAAATATGAAATCATATCGCAAAGAATTAACCATATGTACTAAAACCCGGCGTGCTTTTGTCCACATTACACCGCAGGTGGAAGCCGTGCTTGTGGAAAGCGGCATAAGTGAGGGCCTGTGCCTTGTTAATGCCATGCACATTACAGCAAGCGTTTTCATTAATGACAATGAGAGCGGACTGCACTCAGATTTTGAGCACTGGCTGGAAAAACTGGCCCCGGAAAAGCCCTATGACCAATATGCTCACAACGGCTATGAAGATAATGCCGATGCCCATTTAAAGCGCTCGGTAATGGGCAGGGAAGTTGTGGTTGCAGTCAGCGGCGGCAAGTTGGATTTTGGAACGTGGGAAAGAATATTCTATGGAGAGTTTGACGGCAGGCGTGATAAACGTATTTTGATAAAGATTATTGGAGAGTAGAGGGCTGCTGTATGGAAAACATCCCTACCGTCACTGCTAAAACCATTGTGTCTAAAGTTAAACATCCCTCTTATTGGTTTGGCGCAGAATATAATATGAATATTTACCGAGGCTGTTCTCACGGCTGCATTTACTGTGATTCAAGAAGTGACTGTTACAGGAATAAAGAGTTTGACAAGATAAAAGTAAAAGAAAACGCACTCCAAATAATAAGAGACGAACTCAGGCGAAAGGTTAGCACAGGCGTAATCTCAACCGGTGCAATGAGTGACCCGTATAACCCTCTTGAGTTAAAGCTAAATTTAACTCTGGGCGCTCTGGAGCTTATAAATGCTACCGGTTTTGGGGTGGCAATTGCTACAAAAGCTTCATTAGTGGCTAGAGATGCAGCTGTGCTTTGTGATATTAAATCCCACTCGCCTGTAATTGTAAAACTCACTATTACAACAGCAGATGATGATTTGTGTAAAAAAATTGAGCCTAATGTTTGCGTGGCCTCGGAGCGGTTTGGAGTTATGAGCTTACTTGCCGGTAAGGGGATTTTCTGCGGGGTACTTATGATGCCTATTCTGCCAATGCTGGAGGATACGGAAGAAAACATCTTGAAAATCCTGCGTAAAGCAAAAGAGGCCGGAGCAAAGTTTGTATACCCTTCTATGGGCATGACATTAAGAGCCGGAAACCGTGAATATTACTATCAAAAGCTTGACGAACTGTTTCCGGGTCTTAGCGAAAAGTATATTAAAAGATACGGCAATACTTATTCATGTCGGTCACAGTATGCCAAGAAGCTTTGGAGCGTGTTTGCAAAAGAATGTGAGTCGCTCGGGCTTTTGTATGATATGAAGGCTATAGTAAGTCGTTACAAATCGAGCTATGAATATAATCAATTAAAGCTTTTTTAAAGGAGTAAGAAATTGGAAGTGATTTATGGAAAGTAAAGATAGAAAATTTCTTCTGCTTGCTTTTTTCATTATTTTTTTGGCTGTTATTTTTACGGCCATTCCTGAATTGAAGTATAGGTATTTTAATATTCTTTCCGTAAGTGGCCTGAATATTGGGCCTGGTTGGCCATATGAAAAAGTGATTAGAGAATTAGGCGAGCCAGCAAGCAGAGAAACTCTTCAAATAGGCCTGTATGACGGATATGCATATCATTATGATGGTTTAGTAGTTTACTTAGCAGAGCAAGAGAATGCAAGAAAAGAGATTACCAAAACGGTTCTTTATATTGATATATTGAGTGAAAAGTACAGATTTGGCGGAATAAGAAGGACGATAGGTGTAGGTTCAACAAAGAAAGAAGTAGAAGCTATTTTATCCGGGCCCTTTAGTGGTACACGGATAACTAAAATTATTGATATGGATTTTGCATATGCTATAGATAATTTTAGAGCACTTGAATTTACATTTGATGAGTATGATACTGTAATTAAAATCAGATATAGTAATTTTCCATGATGGTATGGTGATAATATAAAAGGAGGTTTTATGATTAAAGCAGTTTTTATTGATGTTGACAACACGCTGACTGACAGAAAAACCCATCTAGTGCCTGAAAGTGCAGCTAGTGCAATTGCTGCGGCCAGGCGGGCCGGTGTGCTGGTTTTTGCGGCAACAGGCCGTAATACCCTTAGTGTTTCCGAAAGAAAGACCATAGAGCATATAACCTTTGATGGGTATGTAGGCATGAATGGGTCAATTTGCCATTTCGGTAACGATGAGCCTTTTTTTAGTTTACCCCTTGATATTTACGATGTTGAGGCTTCACTTTCTGTTTGCCGTGAAATAGGGGTTGCTGTAGCAATAAGTACCCTTAGAGATGTTTTCATTACAAGCATTACAGACAATGTACGAAAAATTGATGCAATTGTTGACATAGCAACTCCAGAGCTTTTGCCTGTAAGCTTTGACTGTAAAAAAGAAGACGTTTTTTCGCTTATGCCTTATGCAGGCAGAGAGGAGCAGGCATTGATAATGCCGCATCTTAAAAATGTAGTATCTGCCAGGTGGAACGACTGGGCTTTTGATATAATCCCAGCAGGCGGCGGCAAGCATGTGGGTATGCAGAAAATGATGGAGAAATTTGGTATTAAAAGAGACGAGGTTCTGGCCATGGGCGACGGGGAAAATGATATTTCTATGCTTAAATATGCAAGTGTAGGTATTGCAATGAGTCATTCTTTAGACACAGTCAAAAAAGCTGCAGATTTTGTTGCGCCTGTAGATGAGCCGGTTAGAAGCGCATTTGAAAAGTATGGGATTTTGTAGAGAGGAGGCACATACCATTATTATTGATACTGATAAATTCATCAAAATAGAAGTTTGCTGCGGTAGCGCAGAAGATGTAATTTTAGCGGCGAAAGCGGGAGCACATAGGGTAGAGCTTAACAGCGCGCTGGAGCTTGGCGGGCTTACCCCAAGTTTAGGTGCCCTCTGTTTGGCAAGAGAGAGCTCTATAAAAATTATAACAATGCTTAGGCCGAGAGGCGGCGACTTTTGCTATAGTGACAAAGAGTTTGATACTATGGTTTTAGACCTTAAACTGCTTCTTGATAACGGTGCAGACGGAATAGCTTTCGGCATATTAACGCCTGACGGCCGCCTTGACTATGAGCGCTGTAAAATTATAGTGGAAGCCATACATAAATACGGCGGTAATAAAGAAGCTGTATTTCATATGGCTTTTGATGATGTTGCAACAGATGAGTTTGAAATGATTGACAACTTGGAGAGCCTGGGCTTTTCACGCCTACTGACCAAAGGCCGGGCAGTATCTGCCTATGAGGGTATGAATTCTTTAAATCGCTATATAGAATATATTGAACAAAGGGGCGGGAATTTGGAAATATTGCCGGGAGGTGGTGTAAGGCCACATAATGCCACGGAAATTTTAAAAGTTACAAAAGCCACCCAGCTACATGGAAAGTTCCATAAAGATTTAGGCAGCGGTAAACTGCATATTGATTTTGAAGGCCTAAAAGATTATACAAAATGGGCAAATGAGTATTATAGTAAAAAGACTCTAAACCAGTAACAAAAACTTTATATTTTTTTCACATAACGTCGTCCTTTGAACCACGAGAATACCTTTGGGTATTCTCGGAACCAAAGTCCTTGTTCTGCAAAAAAA
>Ga0131853_10006492_pt1 | contig 21118 bp, 12 predicted proteins | sample TergutLab28metaG_FD_92764 | JGI IMG/M metagenome (GOLD analysis project Ga0131853, IMG submission 92764) | Labiotermes labralis P1 segment gut microbial communities from Petit-Saut dam, French Guiana - Lab288 P1 (version 2) (version 2) | ecosystem: Host-associated > Arthropoda: Insects >...
CAGACACAGTACAGCAGGAGGAGGACTAACACAACATCTGAACCCATCGCAAACATGTAACGACATGCTACTACAACACCATCATACCAACAAGAGATATAAGTAACTTTAGCATGAACTAATAACTCCCTGAAGATGGTTTAAATGTAAACCGAAACATGTCAGAGATTTTAACTATTTTAACAAATTAAAGTTTTTATAGTGTCATTTGAAAAAGTGTGCATGTGTTGGTGATTATTGTGAATTATGCAGAATTATTTTCGTATTTATAAACACGGTCTACATTTATTGACTATACCAGTTTCACGCTTGCTACTAACCATCATATGAAGACTGACGAAATTTATACAAAATTATTTGCGTACGTGCAATTATTAATTGGTAGATTATTGTTATATTTACTGTTCACACACCGGAAAAGAATTCCACAAAGCGAGATGGTGGCTGAATAAAGGAAATGAATAATTTCTTTTACTGCATAAAAGTAAGTGGGAGCACCATTGAAAAATTATTTCACTTGTGCTAATTGCTTACTTTGAAGGCACCGCAAGACAAGCCTTTTTCCTGCCATTTTGAAAGCTAAGAAAAATAAGTATCAAGGAACACCTTTGAGAAAAATACTATAATTTTTGTCACTTCATCCGAAAATTTCTGAGGAAAAGGATGCTACGGGTTTAAAATTCTCTTATAATCTGTTTTTCGCTGGAGATTGCCTGTTATTATGCTGTGTCAAGGACATATGTTACAATGCCCATTCTAAAATACGTGATTAATGACAATAATCCCGTGCTTAAATATTATATTGTAGTGATGATGCTGATGGCCTGTCTTAAGAAATTTAAATGTGTAAGCGCAAATGCGGCCTCATTAATTGCAGCTGACTTCACCATAACTTTGTGTGTTTCGATGAAGTGACAAAAATTTATATTGTAGCATTGTTGGTGGGTATCAAAGTTTTGGACCAACCTACCGCCTCCGTCTTAATTTCTGTGCCGAATACGGTGAAGGTATGTTTGTTCGAAGTATTAACCTCTTATGAGATTATACAGTTTCCTAATCCTGAAGAACACAGTCTAAACGTTTAAGGTTTTAAAGACAATTTAACTCATAACGAATGTTCGGTAACTGCATAACAACATGCATGGCAAATGTTACGTAGCAGCACGTACTCTGTAACAAAAGTTAAACAACACCACAACGTACGAAGCACAACATTCATATATATCTCTGTAGTATTTTAAACAACCGAGTGCAGTTGAGGTAGAATTGATAAGCAAGTGACTCTGCAGTGGATGTCAGGTGTTAGGCAGCAAGCGAGACAAAGTTGAATTTTGTGTGAGAGGAAATGAATGACTGATCCCCATCCGTAGGCATATTCCAGACGACTGATGGTGTATAATGTCCATGATTATGCCGTCAGTATTTCACACCAGAGTGACGTCATATGCAATTTAGGCTTCCCGTTCCAAACGCCCCTGCAGCTCTTTGCTCGCCATATTTTACAGTTTGTTTCTAAAATCCCTGTTGTTACCACATGTGTTTTTCTGAACAATATATTTCGTTTTATTATGAGTTTTTGTATTCGATTGCTAGCATTGTGACAATCTGTGATGTTTCACAAGGATAGCTGTTTGTTTGGACGTAAAGGATTTCAAAATAAATCATGGCTTTGCCTTCGTGCCTTAACCATTCAATGCCAGCCTCGGTGCACTGTATGGACCGTTTAGTTCCTCACATGCTGCCAGCCTCGGTGCACCGTACAGTTGTGAATGTATTTAAGGGAAATATAAATTTATATACCCTCATTCCTGCGTAGTAGTTGGAATTTAACCCAGACTTCATTAAAGGGTAAACAATTTGTTTAATTGGCACAGATATGTGCCTGCCTATAAATTTTGTAGTATCGGATATCATCCATCTTTCTCTGCCCATCCCTTCTGAAATAAGAACCTGTTGCCTGGACGGAGACTCAGTTGAATACAGAATATTTCCGAATTTGTTTGTAGTAGCTACTTATTACGTCGATGCAGTTTTTTTTTCTTGCAAAACCGTGTTATAATTTTGAATCACGATTTGAGTTATTCGTATTAATGAAGGCTTATACTTTAAGTTTCTTACTGTCATAAGTACATTTTTGAAATACAAAAAGTACTCATAGTTTTCTCTTAATAGTATATAGTCTGGAGGTACATCATAATTCGTACGTTTGGCCTGTTCTAGTTATGTATCTAATACTTGTTGACCTTCTTTGAGTTGCAGGTAAAGTGTTTGGGGTTTCCGTTTTATGTGTCACTTGTTTTATCTTTCGCCCTTTTCTGTTTGTTAGTTAACGGTCGATTGAAAACCTTCGTAAATTTAGGGCACAATATATTTAGTATTATTAGAGACTGTATATACACAAAATGGTTTGTGCAGTTTGAATATGATTTTTTTTCATAACATATCTTGCTTGCCTTGCACTTGTCCGCTCCTCCACCATTTTCAATTTGAAAGCTCTCTGTGGATAAAGAGCTGCTGGTACAATATATAGTCCGTAGTTCTGAGAACTCAGAATGCCTCTCTACACTCTACATCCATATTTGATAAACATATCTTCCTGGGGTGAAAAAACGCTAGCAAAATCTAGTGTTAATTAAAACTTTAAAATGAACATTGTAAAATGTAAACACCCACATGGTTACCCTAAATATTCCGAAAATGAAAGCAGCGTCTTGTAATGTGAAGTCAGAACTTCCCGAACTTCGTTTCCTACGGATAACTTGACTTTTGCCCGCATCAGTAATAATAATAGTAATAATACTTATTTACTGCAATTGGGTTTTTACCCGGTGGCTATGGTTAAAACATGTATACAAAACATGAAATCTGTTACTACTGAATTTAAGTCGGGAGGGCTATATGAGAAGCATGTAGTGGCAACTTGGAATGTTGGGAACCATCTCAGCATTTGCTTATAGACACAGGGAAACCAAGAAAAATCTATGTCGAGGTGGCCGGTCGCAGGACCTTTCGAATACTGACTTCTAGCCAGCAGTCCAGCATCTAAATTAAAAAACATCAATGAACACATAGTACAACAAATACACATAAGATAACAACAACACACACACACACACACAAGACAACTACAACAATACACTGACCAACCAACAACAATTACTCATAAGACAACTTAAAACTAGCAACAGTATACACGAGACAAATTAGAGCCCATATATTAAGAAAATATAGTTTCTGAAGCACATTTTAATAATCTAAAAATTCAGAAAGTCTAATGGAATATTCTTATAATAAAACCAACGAGATACACTAATTTCTCAAATTTATTTTTGGAATGGAACTCTACATGTTTCGGACAGTTTCTCTGTCCATCATCAGGTATATGTCGTACAGGTTATGCCGACTGCTTGCTAGCAAGCAGTCAGCATAACCTGTATGTATTGCTGTGTATACAGTGCTAGACTCATGATGATGGACAGAGAAACTGTCCGAAACATGTAGAGTTCCATTCCAAAAATAAATTTGAGAAATTCTTGCATCGCGTTGGCTTTTATTATAAGAATATATCACGATGCACGGTCCTCTGAATGTAAAATTCTACTAGAATACTTTGCAGATATTGTAATGAAAGTGTATTTTTTTTTTCAACTGGGCTGTTTTATTATTTTCCCCCCTCCCCCCGCGCCGAAACATTAGTGTAATGTACAGAAAACTTGGCGGCACTCTCACTTAGTGTATCACAGAATCAAAGAATCTCTTCTTTTCTGTTGTAATATTTTACATTAAAACATTATGTGAAATTAAAATTCGCCAATTTTTCAAACCGATATGCTGGAAACCGCTTGCGGAGGGCAGTTTGGGAACTGTTAATTTACTGGATACGTGGACGTGATGACGTGAAATTGTTGGTGAGTGCACAGTGTAGGCTATCGCTATAGGGAATAATTAAACATGTGCTTGTTTTGACGGACAACAATGATGCTCAGCTTTTTCTGTCATACGCGCTTCAAATTAAATCGAAAATAGAGGAAGCAAATAAAAACGAACACCACTATGGAAATGAAATGTGGGCAGAGTAGAGACATGTATTTCGAATGATAACATCTGATTGTGAAGAACTGTCTGCCATTAGTAAATTGAAAATACACTTCATATATAGACTCGTCACGTAAATTCGCTTTGATAGAAATCATGAGACGGTAGTGAAGAAAATAACAGTGGTTCCGTCACTAAAGGATAGAGAACGAAATTTTCACCTCAGTTAAATGATCGGTCATGAATTGTGATTATCTCTATTTGTTTTCATGTCTACACTGAGGCCACTGAAGTAATGGCCGACTCCCACCATCACCTCATGCATTTCACTTCCCTTCCCTTGTACTGCCCTGCAACCCTCCTCTCAGACGTCCGGCCTTTCTATTCCCATGAACGTTGCCAGGGATAACTCCGGCTATACTAGCGTTCTGGGTTGGCCGTGTTGCGCCTTTGGGGATGTAAGGGGCATATAACCTAGACATACGGCGCGTTGTCATCCGCATCATCCACAGCAGTTCCTTCTATGGATATTCTTCAACTACCAACAGCTTGGCTGCAGTTTGCCGTTGTCGTTTTCGTTGTTTTTGTTGTCGAGGACATGTTTCAGAAGCTTTCCAGGTGTTGTCTCTGTCTGGAAGCCTATATTTTTCAATTAAAAGTGTTTACATAAACAGTGTAAATGGATAATTACATATTGATATAGTAGGCATATGATAATTTAAAAAAGTCATTAAAATTTCAGTCGGTTAAGATAAAAAGTTTAAAATGTGGGCTAATGTACTACGCCACTATGTAATATTTGTAGGCATTTGTTAAGGTTATGGAAGAGATATCTCTTCCCAACTACCCTGGACGTAGAGGTATCAGGTTTTTGCTAAGATCTGGGAAATAAGCACCAAAGTGCACGGCATCATAACCCAGAATACCGCAGTCCACATTTACGTAACGGCTGAGGCGTAGCTATAGCGAAGGCAGTGGTGCAGTCGCTTTAGACGGCAGAGCCCAACGGGCGGAAAAAATGAAATTTTAAATAAAAAATATTAATTTTTTACTGAAAAGATTATATGTTATTGAAATAAAATAATAGGAAATTCAATAAATAATTTGACTTTTTTAGAGTTTATAATTTCTGTTAGAGGCGGCCATTGTGATTATTCTCTCTGCGCCCCCAAAATCCTAGATACGCCACTGCGTGTGGGTGACGGATTGATCCACGTTGTGTGTTGTGTTTCTTAAGAATTTTCGAGTTATAAATAGTTCCAACAAATACATTTCCTGGACGTGGGACTTGTTTTATACTTGTACTCCCAAAACGCCGTAATTAATGCCATTTGAAAACTGTTATACGATACATTATGATGCATTACTATCAGCACTTATTCGGTCATTTATGTTTGTAAATTACATTCGTGCCATGAAGACATACGGTAGAATGATGTAATAGATTCACGCATTCTTAACCTCGGCACTGGATGGGGGTATGTAATTTATTTTTGTAGCAAATTATATTAAAACCAGCCAAATCCTCTCCACTGAAATACAATGTTAATAACTACCAGGCCATAATATGAAAATTATTCTTCAGTTTATACATCCCATTGTGACATATATGCAAGGAAGTAATATGTACAGAGTCGATCAATAAGTAAATATTGTTTTTTATACTTAATTTTTTCATATATTTTATATTGAGATATTTGATGCTCTTATTTAGGCCGAAACATGTTGTAACTTGTCATTAAGCAACTGACTATAATTATATTGTGATCGACTGTTTATATATTACTTCCTTATAAAATTAAAACGATCTCAATTTGACAAAATAGATTGGGAAAAATAGTAAACCTTGTATCTAGAACACCACATTTGCTTGGCTACAGTATGAGGGATCGGAGGTTCGAATCCTGACAAAGGCAAGAGATTTTTTTGTATTTTTTTAAATATGAGATTTATGTCGCCACGAATATGAATCCTGTGATCTTGTATTGGCTCCGTGCTGACTGGCAGGTTTAGTCTTTCAGAGGAATAATACAGCGATCTTCAGTGATGGAAGCAATAATTTTCTCTGAAATTTTGGCAAAACCTACCAAACTGAACGGTATCATAACATGACAACAGAATAAAAGGTAGAATTTCCTGTAAAATGGTGGCAATCATCTGTCGCACTACACGATACTAAAACACAGAAAACTACACTAAGAATTAAAATTAAATGATTGATCTTCCGCTTTCACAGAATAATGTTTTCAACATTTTCCTCGCATAATAGCCTTCCCTGTACTTTTCTTTGGTTACAAGGGTGGATCATATGCTCTCATTACAGGCACAACGAATATCTTGGGAGCAGGGATAAGGGAGGAACTAGGTTACAGGATGAATTATACGGGGTTCGAAACCTGGCATATTCAAAAGATTTTTTTGTGCAAACCTTTCAGACCTGCTCTGGCACACACCTTGACAGATCTCATTTCCTGGAGATAAAGCGGCCGGAATGTGAAGCTAACCATTTACCTCATTCCAGTACATAGGTTGAGAATTACTGCAGCTACAACTCCGCTCCCTGTATATCTTCATGATCAGTACAGTACCAGCTGTATTGTGGAATATATGTGACACTTCATACAATACTAATAACATTGTTCGTCAAGTGTTCGCCTGGAAGTAATAAAAACTTGAAATCATCTAATGTATTTCAGGAGATTGGAAGTTCTTTGTATAAAGTGGTTCAGAAGTACCTCTGGCGCCGTAGTTTATTTACTTCTACATACGACTGTACGCATTTCGATTCAGCAGTCCGTGCTGTGGGATGACGAAACTATGTGCATTGAATTTATGATAGTACATTTTGGTTTAGTGGGAAGCAGTCGTTCTTATGGAAGCTACAATTTGACAGCGTGAACGACATTTATGGTGTAAATTAATCTATTTTATAGGAATAGTAGGGACACAGATTGGGTGACATTATTTGCCACATAAACCAACGACAATAATTACTCTGTTAATCTGGTTCTTTGTCGTTATGTTTCGACGGGAGTGGAGAGACGAACATTTGAAACATCAATCCCACCACTGAAGCCCACAACACTGTACAGCTCAACTCCACCACAGCATTGTCTCCAAAATTTTGTTCCTTTTTTGCGACAGAGCTCTTTTGATTCAAAAACAACTCGAGGAATCCCACGACCAACGAGATATTAATGTAACGAAACGCAAAGGAAAATGAAATGAAACAAATTGAAAGACAGTGTAATATAATTGGATTTGTTGGCTTGAAGGGAAGTTGTTTGTGATTTGTATGGAAGTCATTTGTCTAATTTGTTTGGTTTCCTTCTCTGAACCTATATCCGAGATGGGTTTTGCAAACGCAGTTTGCTAACAGCAGAACCAATTTCTCTTATCAGGCAATAAAAAAAATACTTTTTTGGGGGGGGGGACATAATATTGCTTATTCCAAAGTTATATAAAAACGTGAATTAAGTATAAGTGATTACATTTCCGAATGCCCCTGGAAACCGTAGCGGAGCCATTTGGTTGCACCAGACAGAGTGCCTTTTGTACAAACTGTATCGGGGCCATTTGGTTTACCTAGACGGAGTGACTTGTGTACAAACCGCCACGGGAACGTTTGGTTGCACTACACGGAGTGACTTATGTACAAACCGTATCGGGGACGTTTGGTTGCACTACACGGAGTGACTTGTGTACAAACCGTATCGGGGACGTTTGGTTTTACTACATGGAGTGACTTGTGTACAAACCATATCGGGGCCATTTGGTTTTACTACACGGAGTGACTTGTGTACAAACCATATCGGGGCCATTTGGTTTTACTACATGGAGTGACTTGTGTACAAACCGTATCGGGGCCATTTAGTTTTACTAAATGGAGTGACTTGTGTACAAACCGTATCGGGGCCATTTGGTTTTACTACATGGAGTGACTTGTGTACAAACCACAACGGGGACGTTCGGTTGCACTACACGGAGTGACTTGTGTACAAACCGTATCGGGGCAATTTGGTCTTAATACACGGAGTGACTTGTTTACAAACCGTATCGGGGCCATTTGGTTTTACTACACGGAGTGACTTGTGTACAAACCGTATCGGAGCCATTTGATAGCACTACACGATTTGACTTACGTACACAGTGCTAACTTCGGTAAGTACATGGCCTGCTTCCGAGCTATTGTATATCAAGATTCCAGTACCCTTACACAACTGTTCTACAATTAAATATATATGTTTAGACTATTTAATTATTTTACACCACGTCAAAAGTGTATAAAAGTTGTTTATTTGTGTCTGTGTTGTATTTGTTTCGTTTGATTCCCGTATGATGGCCTCTTCCGGATCGAAATATGTAAGAATGTTAGGTGTGATATTGTAATATAAACATCGAAGGAACAATTTTTTTTGTGTTTTGATGGTTTTGTGTCGTGAATTAATTCTGAAGAGGGTTTCCTCGTTTTTGTATCAGCTGTTTCTGGAGTTCACATGGCCCTTTGTTCGTTTCTTATTTTGTTAGTACTCATGTTAATCATTCAACCTAATTTGATGCTACGTAACACTCGGGGAAGAACAGAATCATTAAGTAGCACAAGAATTAAGCAATTTCCGATATGAATTGGAAACATGCATATATTTTACAGTGAGTTCACAGATGAATGGAGGGATTACTGGGATTTTAAGTAGTTGGATTCTAATTAAAAAGGAGTTTTGGAAAAATATTTTAAACGCGTGTAGTCTAAATAATCTAAATGAATGTCTTCGAAAATTGTGTGCTGGGAAACAAACAGCAGGAAGATGAAGAACTACATGATTTGTACCACGTAAGACACACTGTTTTTTTTCCGTGGCGCAAGATCTCGTAGTCGGTTAGGGCCTCTTTATTATCGAGGCTGCACAAACACACTCAGACACATCACATTCGGTAGGACTCCTCTGAACGGGTGATCAGCCCGACGCAGAGACCTCTCTCTGAGGACTGGATAAATATGGCGCCAGGCATGGACAGTTGGCGGGCTGTCATGAAGACGGTCATGATGCTTACGATTCCATACAATGTGTGGAATTTCTTGGCTATCTAAGGAGATATTAGTTTCTCAAGAATGAATATGTTTCCTGAAGTTAGTAAATTACATAGTTAACGATCATTTTATCGTGATGTCATACAGATTATTAATATGTACTTGGAGACTGTGTCGTTTCATTTATGAGAAATAAGGTAACAAGTCGAAATTAGCTTCACCACAAAGTTAGGAGATTTTTTTGACACATTCGAGCTACTGCCAAGGTCTGGGTCCTCTTTTGTGCTGTAAGTTGTAAACGTGTTTCCGTTTAGAAATAGTTCCAAGCTCTGCTTTAATCGTATTGGACAATTCCCGTTTTCTCCCTCTATTTAATTTACAAGGGAATATCGTTAAAGTTTAGTTGTTTGTTATTGGATATCTGGTTGCAGTAACTGAAGAATTTTTAAAATCGATATATCGAGTGTTTAAAGAGAAACACTACAAGTGTATTTGCTGCTGTATTCTATCTGGTTTACCAAGAGTTTGTGAATACCGGTAAATTATAGAATAAGTTGACATTTTACTCACATACACGGTGGGAGGTATGCATGGTATCAGGGGAACGCTTGTTAAAGGCAAACACCTTCAGAGTAACGTTAGGATGATACAGCTAAATACTTAGTACTAGATGCACGAATGTGCTTATTGCTTATTGAAGTCGGAAACTCAGTTTGAATTCTTGGAATTTACGCTATGTACAGAGATGTATCGGAATGACACTGCAGTAAGATGAATGTTATTTCTTCAGAATGAACATACGAGTTTCTTAGTAAATTCCACTCCTGGTTTAATGAATTTGGTGGCGAATTATTACGAACATATAAACACTAACTCTCGATACGCAGGTACGAATATTTACGTGTGTTTTAGTTGTTTAACGGACCAAAATTAAACATAAAATTTGTTAAAATCAATCTGGCATTAAACTGGAGAATGGCTTCCCCAAATTCGGAAAAAAGTCCGAGATATTGTCCGCTTCAAGGTCAGTTTAACACATCATAAATCAGTACGTTATTATGCTTTATTCTTTGTTGTCGCGGTATCCGCAAATTAAACAAATGTCGGTGATATATCTTATTTTGTAATTCCGCATATTTGAGCTCGAGAATTGCTAGAAGGGTTTCTGTAGAACCAGACATTTGTAGTGGTTGACATTCAGTTGTAGGTTCGTGTCTAGGTTCATGTCGACCTTCACGAAGATCGACATGAAAGAAGAATAAGTTGTATTGTTAAGTAAGTAGCCCTATTGTTTAAATAATTAATCTACACATTCCTTTAAACGCTGGTGCACGCACGAATTATCAGACTTAAACCGATATTGGTCTGCAAAGTGAGTTTCCGAGTTTGGAGCTAACTTTGACAGCTGGAGTGAAGCGGTTAAAATACACGCATTTGTCTGAGATAGTGCTGATTACCAATGCAAGGAAAAGGTAAATAAACTTTACAAAAAAAAAGAGGAAGCTAGTATTTTAGCCGTCTGCTGTTGTGTGGCCTATATAAGTAATGTAAAAAGGTAATGGTAAAGTGATCCCGTTAAGAGGCCCGGTGTGGCCCAGAGGTATAGCTCTACTCTTCCATGACCGCGGCACTAGAGGGGGGTGAGTGGACAGCAGCACGCCCCGACCGCAATTTACCCCCGAGAAATACCCGGTACCCATTGTACCGGAGGCTGGGTGGGCCCCAGGGCCGGTCTGGACGGGCGGAAAATCTCGTCCCCACCGGGATTCGATCCCGGACCGTCCAGCACGTAGTCAGTCGCCATACGGACTGAGTTACCCGGCCCTCAATATAAGTGATGTGCTCGAGAATATTTAAGTACATTTAAGAAAAGTGGCGTAGCGAGGGGGGGTTTGGGGGTCAACCCCCCCCCCCCGAAGTTCCGAAGGCCCTGGGAATTCGTGCCAAACTCAACCCGACTGTGAAAACTATTAAAAATTGCTGAATTTAGGACGCCAACACCCCAAGTTATTCGGAAAAAAGGCAGTAAAATTCTAAAACTACCGCCGGTTCGCAATTGTTTTACATTAGCAATGACAAATAAATATGTTGTCATCATAAATAGTCTTAACGAACCAAAAATTAAGAAAATTTTACTTATGAAATGGAATTTTTTGTACCAAATTACAGCTGCCTCCAGAACCCCTGACTAGGGGGCTACCGCCCCCAGATCCCCGTTCTCTCTGTCCTCTGTCCTCAGCTGAATTTGTTGAACCCCCCCCCCCCCCCCCCGAACAAAATTCCTGGGTACGCCACTGTTTAAGAACGTGTCATCCCTTTCGTCTGTCGCTCGACAGTAATAAAACTCAAAGGTAAAAGATGTGATACAAGGAATCCTTTTTGCTGAACGCTATCCTACTTGACTATTAGAGTTTCTGTGACAAGTCGTACTTAGCCTTACGTAAACATTTCCGTTAGAGAAGGGCGACTTTACGTTAATACGTGTGTACCGTATTGGTATGGCTCCGGGACCACCCGATTACGAAGAATATTAGTAGGATTGTGGCAATAGAAAACAAAAACTTTTTACCCGTATATAAACTACACTGTCTCCTTGGGCAATCTAATCTCTTGTCTTAAATCACAGAACATTTCATGTACTGGAATAATGTCTTTCTCCTCGCTAACTTCCCCTATCATACGGTTGCCGTATTGACTGGCATCGCGTCCCACTGTCTTCATGAACACAAAGTTTTTTTTTAGATGACCACACACACACACACACACATATATATATATATATATATATATATATATATATATTTGTGTGTGTGTGATCATCTACAAATATATATATATACCTAACATCTGAGTCATTTTCTGTAAAAATCAGTCTACGGCAACTCGATTCACCATCAAAAGAATAATAATTGTGGTGACTAATATCGGGCGTGACTGCGGTTTTGGTAGTGGACATAAAGTGTTTGTTGTGTCAGTGGCAGTGGCAGTAAATGTGGCAACCATAATAGCGATATTTATAGTGGTGGTATTATGGATTTAGCAATGGCAGTAAGATTACTCGAATTTATATTTTAAAATATTTGACATCTTGGTGTGGAATTTCAAAATTCAGTACGAAAGAAATTCTCGTCATTTAATGAGATTTTACACCAAAATATAACAAAGAAAGTCAAGTAAGAGCCGTGACCTCCAATAGTCCAATATTAATGTCGTATGACTAGGTATTAGTCATCAAAACTCAATTCGTGAAAAGCACAGTAGTTAATTGGAGTAGTACGTGAATGGCTTATTGATCAGAAGTACTGACATAGTTGTCTGTATTGATCAGTCGCATGCACGTATGTAGCTGTCTGTATTTATGGCCATTTTTATAGTGAAGCTTGTAGAGCTTAGCAATTTATGTGCTCTTTTAATATGCGTGGAAGTTTACAACAGTATAAGTTATGAAACGTAAAACTCTAATTAGAAACTATAAAAATAAGCCTCGAATTTAATGTACACTGAAAGCGTCATGTCGAACCTAAATGACTCTAATTTTTTTCTCTTCATAACAGATTCCGAATATAAAATTTGCTTAAATGTCTGTAATAATTTTCTTATCTGTTTTGTGCATTCAAACCACAAAGTTTGTGTCAGTCCATATTTCGAATATGACGAGATACAAGAGCGAAATATATCCTTGTTTTAGATAGAGTAAATTAGGTGTTATGTGTCACAGTACTGCATTCTTATGCGGACATAAGCAATACACATTTCTCGCTCATACAAACCTAACATGCTGTACAAGACACGATTACCAAAATGGCTTACGTGAATAAAAAAAAAATTTAAGTTACGTCCGAAGAAAGTGAGGTGGCATTTCCTACAATACGCACTTTTAAAATGAATACAATAATCCATGAATTGTGAACAGAACCTGAGTTTAAAACCTATAAGTTGGAAGTGTGTCATCCCCGTTGTGTGCGTGAAAACTGGAAAAGTTTTATACGAAACATTACTCGATTTTTTTTACAGCGAAACGGTACTTACTTTCTGAATAAGCCTCACATATTGTAAGAATAAAATACCCCCATTTCAGCGCATGGACCTTTACAGATAGGGATTACGTAGGTAGGGCTGCATTATTTTTAACGCCGGTGTTTGGTGCAGGACAAATTTCATATCCAAACTTCCGCTGATTCCGATTCCAATTGCTTAGGAAGCTGGCTAGGCTACGTAAGAACACTGTGACTCGATCTGTAATGTAGGTTCTATCCAAACTATAATACAGTGACACAACCTTGAATATATGTACTACTATTACAAGAACACAGTGATTCGAACTCTGATATAGGTCCTATCCTTACTACAACACAATCAATGGACCTATAGGTTCTGAATTTGATGTTTGTGTGACCGTGCATCTCTGATACAATAGTATAAACAACCAACTAGATGCAATAGTAACAATTTATTAGTAATTTCAATCAGCTCAACATGTTTCGGGCGATAATTTCGCCCATCCTCAGGAGCACTAGACTGTGTTTACAGCTTGTGGTATATTGCACCGAAGAGTTGCCTGTTGGCAGCTTCTTCGGTGCATTATACCGCAAGCTGTAAACACAGTCTAGTGCTCCTGAGGATGGGCGAAATTGTCGCCCTAAACATGTTGAGCTGATTGAAATTACTAATAAATTGTTACAGTTGCATCCAGTTTCTTGTTTATACTATTCTATAGGTTATTCCATGCATAGCACAGAGTGTCTTAACTTTACACACACGTTCTTCCCTTACTATAACTGTGACCCAATCGTGCATATTGGTCCTGCCCTGGCTAGAAGATAGTGACTCAGCCTTGCACATAGATCCTCGCCCTTTAACACGCACTGACAGAACCATCTTAGTCAAAAAAAAATTCTTTTTATAATTTATGTATTTTTGTAATCAGTTATTTCTAATATTATACTAGGCGCTGACAGAAATTTTGTACTTTCTAGACCTCCCGTTTTTGCAGTGCGACGCCTAAAACCCGTTGAGAAACAGCGCCGTAACAAGTGTATTATAGTCATAAATTTTCAGTGTGTGAAGAAACAAAAGTCCAAAATTTGGAACCTGTACATTTCAAGTCACATTTATTACCGATTGAGTCTCAGAGAGAAACTTGGCTGGAAGTGGTGGGAATCGATACGACAGGCAAGAAATTTGAGTAGAAACGTGACCAGTGGCGTGAAATGTACAGTCTGTGATACAGGTGGGCAGTCACCGAGGGAATATATGAATTGATATTGCTGATGTCAGAAGAATCAGGCTGGCTGACTGTGTGTGAAATCACTGGGTGAAAAGTTTGCATGTTACCTGCAAAATGTAATAAATTTTGTCAGGGTAACAAGTTTATAGGGTAATTATGCTTTTATGAAGTACGGACTTTTTTTTTGTAGACTTCTGATATTTCCAGTTGGAGAGAGGTTTATTTCATTTTGTGTGGTTATTTTTGCAGATGTAAAGATGCCATTTCATTTAAAACTATTATGTGCTACCACAAACCCAGCCTGAAAGTAAAAGAGGGATACGACAAAGATAATGCTTAGCTCCCTTGTTATAGTTACGAAACGTGCTGGGCAGTTTGTGCTCTTTATTAAGGGACAGTTTTACTAGCTTTTGTTACGGAGGCGCTTGTTTCGTGCTGTTGGTCATGCCTGCATTAATAGATTCAGTGTTAGATGTCTGTATATGAAATTCCATAGTTCTGATGCAGTTTATGTGTTCGTCATGAAAAGGTATAATGTTCTAATTTCACGACCAAATTGTATTCTGAAGGAAAAGGACAAAATGATACATTTTGAAAGTGGAATGCGTTTTTTACTCATCTTTTTCCTTATTCGTGAATAATATTACACCCGTACTTTGTTGTTTTCACGTCGTATTATTTATTTATTTATGGTGTATTGACAGACGAGTTCAGATGTTTAGTTGTATAGCTTCAAATAATAGGATGTTTGTTGAATGCAGACAAAAGGAAGACAAACGGCCGTGGATTAATTTGATATAGATGGTCTCTGTGTTAATCTGGGGAGACTGGGGTAGGCCACAAAGATACTCAGTCAAATCTGATGTTTGTGTGACCGTGCATCCTTAATATGAAATGATTTGTTAGACCACCTTGATGCAACAATTATGATTTATTGATAAACCAATGACTCAACATGTTTCGGGCACCATTGTACCCATCTTCAGGAGTGCAAGGGTGAACACTACTGCATATGGTTTTCAGCACTGTAAAAGATAAGTTAAAATAAGGTGTTTGTATTGTGATCGATTGTTTGTAGTGTTAAGTGATGGTTGGTATCCTGTGTTAGACACGCTGGAGGGTGTGTTTTGTGTGGTGTCTTGTGGCCCGTGTTCTAATATTCACGGGTTAAGGTATTATCGAGGTAGGGGGCGTGATGTGGAGGCGTAATCATGTTAGAAATTTGTGTGCCATGGTTGGAAGTTATTGGTAACGTAACCATTCTGAACTTACATTAAACCATACGTTACCAACAACCTCCAACCATGGCACACAAATTTCTAACATGATAATGCCTCCACACCACGCCCCCTCCCTCGATAATACTTTAACCTGTGAATATTAGAGCACAGGCCACAAGACACCACACAAAACACACCCTCCAGCGTGTCTAACACAGGATATCAACCATCACTTAACACTACAAACAATCGATCACAATACAAACACCTTATTTTGACTTATCTTTTACAGTGCTGTAAACCATATGCAGTAGTGTAAATCATTACTGTTGCATCAAGTTGGTCTAACAAATCATTTCATACTCAGTTAAGGTGAATGTTCTCTGGGCCGATAGGTCAACACGATACATTCTAAATATGAGGCAGGATTTTTAACTGCTAGTCCGCGACGTTCGGTAGAATTTCATGTTACTGGTAAAATGTAGGACTTTCGTATACTTTTGCGTTTCAAAAAATGCATATCTGTCTACTGAAAGGAAGAGTTTGAGAGGCTGAAATGTGTCGAAGACTCTAAAACGGGTGACAAGAACAGTAAATGAATTAACAAGTTACAATGTGATTAGCAGGGTGATGATAATTGAAATGAAGTCGATTTGAGGGGCCCCCTTTTCGGGCTGATGAACATAAGGTTTTGGGCGCACTTATAATATTGTGTTTGTTAGACCATTGTGGTGAACCACTCTATGCACTCACGTTTCTCAAAGTTTTTAAACTCTTGCTCTAAAGTAAAGTAAATTTGTCCGTATTCACGCCATGAAAATATATAGGGGAATAGATTCGTACCCTCGGTACCACATGGAGTTAAGTGGTCATTGTCACGCCTCGGCCATCCACCGAGAAATGTTCCTTCTTGCCCATTAAATATGCGTTTGAGTGGGGCCCAGAGCCGGTCTCTACGTTTTGGAGGAGGGAGAAATTTCTTTCTCCTGGAAGGAATCAAACCACGATTCCTCGGATGTCCGGCCCATTCGTAGTTATTTTACTGATCAAGCTACCCTGACTGTCGAGCATCACAGCTATTTGGTTACTTTAGGCGAAGGGAAGAGTAAAATTGTTGTCGGTGTGCTTAATAGTAACTGTTTGTATTCTGGTCAGTATTCTGTGGAAGTCTATTTTCTGACCTCGGCCCATAGTTTAGTGAAACCTGCAAATAATTCGCATGCATTGCATATAACATGAATTGGCGAATAAATAAGAATTGGCGTACTTGATGTGGACAATTCGTATGACAGCTGCGAATATTAGTTTGGGTTAAGTGTAATATTCAAATTCCCCCCCCCCTCCCACGTGGCGCTGCGGCCCAACGCGGGCCATGGCCTCATTCGTGAGGTTTCTAGATCACACACAGCGACGCATCACGGTAGGTAGGACTCATCTGGATGCGTAATGAGTGCGTCACAGAGACCTCTAGCTGACAACAAACAACACTCACAAACAGACATCCATGCCCCCGGTGGGATTCGAAAACACAATGTCAACAGGCGAGCGGCCGTAGACCTACGCCTTAGACCGCGCGACCACTGGGACCGGCTTAATATTCGAACAGCCCTAGTAAAATTTATTACGAGCATCTGTATAGGACCGATCTGATTTAGATTTCGTCTTTTTTTGGCGACTGTGTCTATTGTTTGTAGAAGACGTAATGAACCAACGGTAAGGCAGATGATTTGTTTAACACTTTGAAGAGTAACATTTATCTAAATTAAGTTATGTACAATTACGTTGTGTCCCAGAGAGAACATAGTGCATATCCACTGCAGAATCAGCCGGTTAGTGTTGTTTAAAGATTTGAAGCTTTAGAAACACGTAAACATAGAGTGTGGCGAAAGGAAGAGATCCTGCATGTTACAGCAGGCGGTATATATATAATTACAGCTTGGCTTGATAAGGTGGAAAGTAGGCTTGAAAAGATGTAAAATAGTAAAATTATATAATATAATATACTCCGTCTATACACAACTACATAACAGTACAGTGATCTTTATATATACTCAGATCACATTATGGCAACATGTTTCGACCGTAAGACGGTCACCATCAGGCCAATAAAGATCTTTTTTAAGGTACAACAAAGTGAGCACTCAATGGGATTCCATTGAGTGCTTGTTGTACCTTAAAAAGTGTTCTTTATTGGCCTGATGATGACCGTCTTACGGTCGAAACATGTTGCTATAATGTGATCTGAGAATATATAAATACCACTGTACTGTTATGTAGTTGTGTATAGACGGAGTATAGTACATTATGTAATTTTGTTACTACACAACGGGATGGCCTGTGTCAAAAAAAATGTAAAGTAGGCTTGAGAAGGCAAGTAGGCCTGAAAGGAAGGAAAGTAAGCTTGAAAAAGAAAGAAAGTAGGCTTGAAAAGACGTCACTCACTTTTCATCAACCTTATGCTCCTGTTACTTCTTCTGTATCAAGTTGAAATTTTCTTCTCAGCATTTTATGCTCAAAAACGTTCAGGACGTGTTATTTCCTTATATTAAATGACGGCAATTCACACCCTACATAGCCAAGTTATGTTATATTTTTGTGTCTGAATATCCGAATTAATTTTCTAACACCTTGCAAAAAGAATCCTGTGGAAGGCACGTCACACTTTTGATAGACACTTTCTAATGCACTTTAAGTCTAAATTACGTTAAGTTAGCAGGTTTGCTCCCTTAGAAAGAGGTCTAATGCTGATGGAAGTGTATCAGACTCATTGTTCATACAAACGTTTTCAGAAAGAGATAAGCAGCAATAGATAATAGTCCTGCTAGTATTCGGATTTGTGCTTGTTCAGGAAAAATCCTAAATCAACAAAGATATTACCGATATTATTAATCATTATGTGTCAAGGGAGCTGTTTTTTGTAACAATTCAGAAGATTTGGACACATGATTTATGAATCCACGTCATCGCAGTGAAGCACTTAGCGTTTATCCAGGTTAAGTACTAAGTGATTTTATTTGTCGCTTGTTTTTCCCCCTTTCGTTTACGTATTGAAAATGTCGGGGTCGAATGGGCAGCAATGCTGCTTTGTTGTTAGGAAATCCTGGCTTCTAATCCTGGCCCGGGCAACTAGTTTCCATTGTCTTCCTGTGGTTTGTGGAAATGCCGAAATAGTACTTCATGGTAGGCCACGAAGTTTTCCCTCCACATCCCATCCAGTTTCCTGTGTGACGCTATGTGTGCTGAGCTACTGATGTCCTTAAGTAAAAAATTTACATGGCGTTTTAAAATTTGCAGAGAAACTTCCCGATTTCCGGAGTAGTTAGGTTCCGTTCGGTGCGGAACAAGACGAAGTTTGCGCACGTCGGAACTAATTATGCATGCGGTCAACTGCCGTATATGTACATATGAAGGGAGTCCATGTGAAGTCCAAACTCCAATACGCTGTAGCATGATCGGCCGCAGCACGGCCGGCCCGCCAATTGTGTTATCGCCCAGAAGCGTTCTTCCACCACCTTCGTCTCATTGCGCTTTCATGCCAACAAGTAAAATTTCGGCGCATTTAAAAATACAATTTTTCAGCTTTTTACTGTTTTCAAATTGCGTAAGTCGGGGAGTGTCTGTATATCGCTGTAAGAGGAAATAATTTTGCGTAATTACTGCTGCTTTTAAAGCCAAGATTGAATACAAGACCGTTGAAAATTCTTTGGAAATATCTCACAAATAAAAGAAAGTACACATCGGTTCAGTCTGACAGTCAACACCGTCTCTCTCTCTCTCTCTGAGCTTACGTACGAAGGCATTTGCCATAACAACCCTTCAAGTTTCTCAGGCATAAATGCTGCAAGTGACGAACTATACTTAGTAGAGACTCTAGTAGGCTACTGCTAATGAGGATGAAGATGTTTGTTTTTTAAACTAAAACGAGTGTCGCAAAATCCACTGATATTTACATAGCAAGAAACGACCAAACAGCGTGTTATTATTGTGGGATAACACAGAAATGGATTATACCTCCTGAAACTGTCCTTGAAGCTGTGAATGTGAGAGGGTGGTAGGTAGTGTTTAATTATTAATATACATTGCGCCTGGGAAAAAAACACACTGTGCTCGTAAACAAAGCATAACTGGCGCCGGGCTGATTGCCACACAATTCCGTCAGGGAGAATGTGTCATCAGGCAGCAGAGGCCAGGCGTGCGTAATTATAGTCCGTCACCCTTTTGTAGATATCCACATGCGTATTGACCAGTGGCGTGGATGTGAACAACATTTCCTTTCCTGATTTCCTGAAAACAAAGCTTTTATTTTGCTCACATCCGGAAGAACAACTACCCACCTTGTAAGACAGAAATGTATATGAGAGGCGGAGAAAATAAATGCCTGAAGGTGTTTGCGTAGGAAATGTGAAGGTCTGTACGTCAAATAAGACGGAATATGATGTAGGAAAGCATTTAAAATGGTCGTGGAATTTACTTTGTAATATCGTGGATGCAGGATATGTACGTATAATCCATTCTCTTCCCCCACATAAATTTAGAAGACTGGCTGATCGTTTCCATGAAGGTGGAGGTAGCGGTGTGTTGCGTGACAGGGTGGGAGTGGTCTGAAGTTCACTTCTTTTTAAAATAAAATTGATTGCATCTTTTGGATTATTTATTGTTGTCAAGACAACACCATTTTTTGGAATGTAATTATCTCGAAGGCTGTGGGAAGCATGTTAAGTGATCGTGTGAAGATGCCCGTGGAAATGTAGACCTGCACATGCTTTGCTGCCACTGAAAGACGAAGTAACGGATTAGAGGTGATTTTGTTAAAGAAGTTGTCTGTGTGAACTGTGTTACCTTTTTTAATAGTATGACACATTTGCAGAAATACATCGTGTAGTGATAAGAAAAACTCGCGCCTAATGCTCCTCTTGCCGGGCGTTAAAGATGGTGTTGTTATTGCAAGGCCGACATTTGTGTTGCTTCAAATTGAAACACAGTTTGATTTTTTAATAAGTCCTGAGTACCAGACCCTCATCATAATTAGCATGTTTACTTTTCTGCTCTTACAAAAATCAGTAAGTTGGTACGTAAAGTAAAAGTAGATGAATAAAACTAAATTTTATATAAAATGTTTTGAAAAATTTACTATACTTATTAGTAAATAGTACTGTGGTAATCGGCCTGTAACTTCACCCTGTCAGGAATACAAACTTAGAGAGCAATGGTTGCTGTTATTCATGTGTAAAATAAATTTAATAAGACATACCGCTCCATACACTGCGTAGTTTTGCTTAAACGTGGCATCTTCATACGACAGGAAAAGCAAATTGCAACAAAGGCAATGTGCCAGTAGTTACTTTTATTATCAATATAGGTACCGCAGACAAGAATGGAAGGGTAGGGGGTAAGGAAGTTATAAACTGGCTTAGACGTGATTTGTAAAATGCTGCTGGGTTTATTGATAACGTGAATGCCAGTACTGATTCTACGATGAAGCTTTAATACAAAACTAGAGAAATGAATCATATTCTCAGAGTACAACCAACAAGAAGCGGCTTTTCTCAATTTATTTATTTCTGTAAGACGCTCTACATGATTCAGACGGTTTTTCCCTCCATCATC
>Ga0131853_10006493_pt1 | contig 21117 bp, 11 predicted proteins | sample TergutLab28metaG_FD_92764 | JGI IMG/M metagenome (GOLD analysis project Ga0131853, IMG submission 92764) | Labiotermes labralis P1 segment gut microbial communities from Petit-Saut dam, French Guiana - Lab288 P1 (version 2) (version 2) | ecosystem: Host-associated > Arthropoda: Insects >...
AAATTCCCCGCATTTCACGGAACCCGAAGGTTCATTACCGCACTCACAAGCGTCCGCCACCTATCTCTATCCTGGGCCAGCCCAATCCAGTCCATATACCCACATCTCACCTCCTGGAGATCCATCCTAATATTATCCACCCATCTATGCCTAGGTCTTCCCAGTGGTCTCTTTCCTTCCGGTTTCCCCACCAAGACCCTATACACCCCCCTCTCCTCACCCATTCGTGCCACATGCCCGGCCCATCTCATTAATGATCCTTTAATATTTGTATTAATTGAGACTCTGATTTTAGTTTGTGTAATGACGGTGCGCTTTAATATGAAAATGCACGGAATGGACAGCTTTAAAAGTGACTGTTACAGTGTAAACCATCACACTGATTGTTAATATTACGGGGATTTTATTCTAACTACTCCAGTTAAAAAAGTGTGATGGCAATTCACGCAAGTGATACCGATGTACACCCCTTCTAAGATCAGTTTCTACATTGCGATAAGACGAAAATTCAACAATTCCCTGATGCCTACATGATAAGTAACTGATGGATTACAGGCTACTCAGACAAATATAGAACCTATTTTCAAAATGTTGCTCATAATTAAACTGTCAAAAGGCATTCGTAGAGATGTTTTCGTCTCTGAAATGCGTAAAGAATTAGCACATTGATGAAAGTACACCTCAGTGAACTTTTGGTTTTGTGCACAGAAAATTATGTTAACGGTTTAGCGCAGTGACCAGCGACTGTCAGGAGGAGAAGTGCAGCAGAAATGTATTTAAAGAAATAGTTTGCAGCTCAGTTTTTCACGTTATACGTGAAGGGAATGCTGAAATGATGTTTGTTTATGTTGAACATTATATCATATTAACTGTTACTGTCTGTAAAGAAGGACGAAAAGAATATATATTTTGGATACTGATTTGTAATGCATTTGGTCCAGCATATCAACAATGTACCCCAAACATAGGGAATGTAATTATGTCGAATTATTATTATTATTGTATTTATCACCACTATTCAGGGTATTTACAAAACCTGAATTTAACCCATGTTTCCCGGGTATGTAATAATTCAGCTATTCTGTAGTTACAATATGTGGCACGTGTGATGCTATTTCCAATGACAAACATTGCGTACTTTTACATTAGTACATCCCGCAGTATGTGCGCTGTGGCCAGTACGCCTGCTTGTCTGTAGTTTCTTGGTGTGTTTTCAGTTATGTTTTTCAGATATTTTCTGAATGATTTTCAGATGGTTCCACTTGATCCTGTTTTTTCTGGTGTCACTTTTGTTTTTACATTCCACATGCGCCGCGTTTCTACTGTGACGTCTTCGTATTTTAAAATATTTTCGGCTTCTTTCTTGAAGAGCTTTTAAGAAGCTGCCGCAAAATTGCGCACAGCGACTATTCGCTTCTTCAAGTCTCTCATTCCAACTGTTCTTTCTTCATGGAACAGCTCGACTGGTTTTCGTGGAATTTTAATATTTTTCGACAATCTGTCGAGAAAGTTCAGTCTTTATTTGAATCTGGCCAAATAACGGGCACTTTACGTGAAGACCGATATAGACTTTTGATCGTATCTCGCTCATTTCTTCTTAAAATGAAAAATGTTCCGACAAAATTTGTGTAGAAAACAAAAACATACATTTTATATCAATTTTTTTTCTCGAAAATCGTGTCCTTTATGAGAAAACATGAAAAAAAAAAAATATCGCAGAGCCGGGCAGGCCGCAGATGACAATGTGGCGCAAGCGCATTGAATGCTTATACCACAGACTGCAAACACACTCACAATATGTAACACTTTTTGTTTCTCCACTACAAAAACAGTTGCAGGAACGCACCTTAATGTTACGTTATACCTGCACTGCCTGCCTTGATATCTCCTGAATTTGCAACATCTAGTAACATACGTGTTACTTTTGCATTATCGCATTATATTATCGGGTTTATTTGTTAGGGATGGTTCTTTCAGTTTAACGTCATCGTAGTCATCATCATCATCATCATCATCATCATCACAATCTTTTTATATGAGTTCTAAAGTTTTGTATTAGGGTATTTAGTTTGTATTCTGTGTTCACTAGCGTTCCTTTATTTTGGTATCATTTCGCACGTGTCTATTGACGTAAGTGAATATGAATACTGTATTGCCGTGTCTTATTAACTTCATTATTGGTTAAATAGGTAATGCGTGTTTGGGGTTTTACCTTCTTTATACAGGGTTAATCAAAATGTTTGTCGGGGTTTTAACAGCTTGTTATACACAATACACTTGAGATAGGAGTATACGGTTTTCTTTATTTAATAGAACAACACTCCAAGTTTTTTTACATACCTTACAGGTTTTCTATATGTGCACCCTTCGTGATTCTATAAACATCAACACGATAATCGAGTCCATTCCAAACTGTTTGTAGCATGTCAGAGGTGATGGTTTCAGTGGTGGTTCTGATTCGTACCTTCAGTTCCGGGATACTTGCGGGAAGAGGAGAAACATAAATCTGAACCTTGACGTAACCCCACGTAAAGAAATCACGTGGGATTGCATCTGGAGAACGTGGTGGAAAGTTGTTAAAACCCCGACAATCATTTCGAATAACCCTGTATAAATCATATTTATTTTTTGTGCCTGTGTTGCTAGTCGGTTGTGAACTTCTGATTCTAATATTGGTGTAGACAAATTCATATATACTTCTTTTTCAATATTTATTATACCGAAGGTAGAATGGACAAAGCTGCTGGAGTGTTCTTTTTTTCGGAGCAGTTCGAATGCTGTGAAACAGAGTGTCGGTCGCTGTGGCTTGAAAGCACAGGATGTACTGTAATATTACTGTCGCGTCTGCGTGGGTTGCAAAGAAATACATCTCGCTGAAGCACTCCAGTTCCATTTTTTTTCGACCGGTTCATGTTCCTTGCATAAATGTGTGATTAAAAATATATTCTGCATTTGTCTGTGCCTCGTCATATGTTAAGTACACGACTGTATTCCTTTTTGTAGAAGTGCGTTTGGATAAATGTTCAGTAAGGCAAAGTCTACCAGAGAAATGTGCCAGACAGAGGACCAGGTGAGTAGGAGGAGAGAATAGGCCTGGAACCTAACGAAACTAATAAATAACGTTGCCAAACCCTCCAAAGATGGTCATAGCACGGTCACGTTCATTAAGGAGAAAATTCTAACACTGTTTCACATTACCTTGTAAATATCATATGGTTCTAGTCTTACTTTTTTTTTGCGGCGCTGCAGCCCAACGCGGGCCATGGCCCCCTCATTCTTGAGGTTTCTAGATCACACAAAACGACGCATCACAGTCGGTAGGACTTCTCTGGAAGAATGATTAACTCGTCGCAGAGACCTCTACCTGACGACATAAAACACTCACAACAGACAAACATACATGGTCCCGGTGGGATTCGAACCCAGGATCTCAGTAGGCGAGCGGCCGCAGATTTACGCCTTAGACCGCACGGCCACTGGGACCGGCTGGTTCTAGCCTTACTAGCCCATTATAAAAGTGACTATGTGGTAAATTAACACAAAAAATAATTAAATTGCATCCACGCAACAACACAGAACCTAACCTTGACTTCCATTGCATAAAATGCAAATTCAAGTGAAATATGTTTTGACAGAATAAACAAGGAATTATGTTCATTATCTTTTATACCACCCAAGTGCTTCTTAAGCGATTTACTCTTAGTTGTGCTGTACTGTCTCTCTAGATCAGGCATATGTAAGGAGGGCGCTAATGAAGGTTCTTGACTGATGAGCTGGCCCTGGGTAAAATTGTGCTAATTCTTTTGGTCGGGGCTTGGGGATTTGACTCTTATATTTTTTCCTTCTCCAAAACGTCCAGTCTGGGTCTGGGGCCCGCCCTGCTTACTATCTGACGGGTACGGGTAGCAGTTTCCTTTGAAGTAGAGCGGCCATGGCGTGGACCTCTTTGTTACAATAAAATTCTTCCATTCGGTCCATAAATTTTCTTCAAGGTTCGTTAAAGTCCTCAAGACGTTCAAGACTGCCACACACGCAAAAGAAGTGTGTGTTCGTAAGAAGTCTTTGCTTGATGCACATGGAGCCAACTTAATCACCACTTACTTGCACTCATAAACTCTCAAACGACCAGCCTTGTGAAGGTTGGGTTAAAAGCAACCTTTCTGAGGCCTGCTGCCTCCTTAAACTTACCTTTGCAGCAGCTAATCGCATTGCAATATATTGTTACATTTATTCGCCTTGATAGTTTCAAATATTTCATTAGTCGGTTTGTATTCGCAGTTGGTAGGACACTTCTCTTAAACAGACCAGACAGGAGGGGTCAGGAGTTCGACCATAACGTGAAATATCTCCTGTAGCGTAAGAAATATTTTCACAATATAAGGAAATTAACACATTCGGGCTTACTTGTACTGTAGCTTAAGTCAGCTGCACTGAACTGAAACTTGGCTGCCTTAGATAACAGAGATCAAAATATTTGCTCTTTTTTCGCGGAGATTTTAATTCGTTTACTTCTACGGTAATTGGCAATAAAATTTGTGAAGTTCGCAGTTGCAGTTGAGAACAGTGTTTGTAGAACAAAAGTAGAACAGTAGTATGTAGGCGTATACATAAACATCTAGGCCCTGCACGTAAGACTTCTTTCCCTTTAAGGCACAGTAAGGTTTTAGAAAGACGCATTTTCGGCTATAATTTTGTTCTTTCTGACTGCCCCTGAACTCTTTTAAGATACTTGTTGTAAAAGCAGGAGGGAAAATCAAGCTAGCTTTGCAAGTTAATTCTAAAGGTTTCGTAAGATGGTGTATTATACGTACGAACATTTGGTATTGTGGACTTTGACTTGATAGGAAGCTGTTACCAAAAAAGAGTACATATTTTGAAAAAGCTATTATTCTTTTGGAATGTTAAACAACGGTCAAAGTCCTGCAAAAAGGAGACATTTTGGGTTTTCGCTTTTCAGTTAATGCTTGTACCTGTATGCTGATATTTTTCTGAGCGATTTTCAAAATCTCGCGGGAATTAATTCCCATTGTTTGAAGTTTACGCTTTGTGTCTGCTGTACAGGAAGGATTGGAAGCCCACCCATGTGTAGTTTGTGTGTTGTGGTATGTGGCCGCTAGTCCTCAGATGGTGGGTAGGTCTGTGAGACTGGGCGGTGATCTGAACGTGCTCCACCAATCAGCGCGCTACGCTAACCCTTCTTGTCTCCACCCAAACAGCTGCTAGTCCCCTACTGCATCACTTATGCAGTCAATGTCAACACCTCCTGTAGTCCGGCAGACAAACGTACGAGTCATCGATCTCATAAATATCTGCAGAGTAATTTCTTGTCTGGACCGATCGACAAGAAACCATATGTTTCTTCAAGTCACGCACGTAAGCCAGAAGGGCGACATTAACACGGTAATGTCGTACCCCACAGACCGAACGCGATGCACACATCTCAATGTTTTCTCCTTTCCTGTCTTCGTGATATGAAAACGAAGAAATGTCTGTGTGTAAAGGAAAACCAACTTCATCCACAAATTATTCTTAGTATATTTCGTCAACCTCTACATGTTTCGGGTGTATCTAGGCCCATCATCAGGAGGTACAACTGTAAGTATACAACAACTGGTACTTATTATTATGACTGTCTGTTGTCCTGGTTGGATTGGAAAAATCCAACCAGGGCAACAGAACAGGAAATACTACTATACTATACTAGGACTAAGTTGTGCATCGAGTTGGTTTTTCGTGTAATTTTCGTTCTTTACACAATTGTAACGAGATGCACGGTCAACGAAATATAAAAAAAGTCTCTTGTTTGAACTGTTAGGTCTAGAGTCTATTGGCTTACTTTAGAGATTATCTAGGACATAATGCGAAGTGATTTCTTAAAATCAATGGAAGTGACCTAAATACAACACGTAAGTTTATCCCTAGAACAGGCCAAGAAGGCCCAGAAGGAGTATAGCTCAACACTTGCTTTAATTTCGATACTAGATGATGGTCGGTGGTCAACCCGCACCCCAGCTGCTTAACGCCCGGGAAAGAGAGCGGCTGTCCATTGTACAGGAGGCTGCATGGATGCCAGGGATGGCCTGGAACGGTACGGAAAATCTTGCCTTCGTCGGGATTCGATCCCCGTACCGTCTTGCCCGGAGCGAGTCGAAATAAAAGAGCCATTTGATAATATAAGCCTGTGAAGACACACCAAAACGTGCCAATTGAATAGAAGGATGTCGACCTATGTAACACTTTACTGGAAACTCAGTGCACGTCCTGTCCACAAAATAGACTGTACTTTTACATTTCAAGATATGGTAGGCCTGTGTTAATTCTCATGAGGTTTAAAAGATGCACTTTTAAGAATATGTTACTCTCCCTAGTGTCGAACATAATTTTACCTGTTAGAAAAAAAATATATATTCTTGTTTTATCATCTTTGAACAGTCAAACTAGTTTTGCCACTGGCTGGTTTCTGTCCGTAGGTCCTGGTACTTTCAAATACCTCCCTTGGTCGCTCGTTGCAGAAGACCTGCAGGCTGTATCCTAATATTGTGGAGGCTTTGTCTTTGTCTTCTTAATCTATTGAGACTGCGAATCAGAACCTTTATTTCTTATAATTTTGATCCCTGCACAATTTTTACACTATCTTAATTTTATTTTTCCTGTAATCTTTGCATGTGTTGTACTTTCCGTCTCGATTGTTCTTGACTGATCCTGCTCTGTATTTATCTCCAGTTATGTATCTCTTGTTTAGGCGTCATCCAGGAATGGGTACATTCAAATTTTAGATTGATACGGCCCCAAAATCTATAAAACTGCCAAGCTTAAATTTTGGAATCAGTTTATCGTTCCTGTAGCCATTTTCGTGTAGAAACAGGCCTCGTCTCTTTCGTAGGGTCCTTTCTCATTGTGTTATTTTACCTAACCGGATTATCCCAGTTTTTAAATCATCTATCTGTATGTAGGAGGCTAAGTAGAATGACGATACATGATATGGAAATAAATTAATTTTCCCATCGCTGCATTCTCTGAGTAGACTATATCTGTAGTACCACTTCTTAACGACGTATGATAAAAAATTCTGCGTACTCGTATTATTAATGAAATGGAACTCTATGGCTCGGATTACTAATCAAACAATTCTGTTGTTATCCTGCATAGACCGTCCGTAAGGAAGTCATGATGAATACGCATTTGTTGATGAGACTAGGTGTTTCATTTTGTGTGGCTCTGCTGCCATATCGGGCCTAGGTCGCCTCATGGTTGAGGTTTCGTGGTCACACACAATTAGATACAACCGGCAGGATTCACATAGGCCGCTACCTAAGCAACAAACACTGCGCTCAGGCGGATTCAAACCTGCGATCCCCAGAAACGAACCGGCCGCAGGCCTACGTCTTAGGCCGCACGGCTACCGGGATCGGCCTAAGTCTGTTACCAAAACGAGACTACAAATGTACTTACATTGCTCCCCGTAATTCTTACGCTGCTTAGATAATGCTTGTTGTTCTAAAATAATTCTGAAACGGAGTGGCGTTTTGCAGCACGCTGTTTGGTGGCCTGTTGATGTGGAGGTTGACAAAACGAAGACAGCACATAGTGTACGCATTAAAGAAGTCGAACCAAGTATAAAATAGTTTGTCCAGGCATATAATAGACCCAAAAAATGCAGAAGAGGTGTCGATCGCTGAAGACCTTATACCATTTTATTGCGTTCTTTGAACAATGGTCCATTAGAGTCTCATGGTATGGGCTCCATATCTGTAATAAACACTTGACATTCATAATGTCCTTCATCGTCCAAGCGAAGTTGGAAGGTAAATGTGCCCCAAAAAACTGGATATTACACTTTCAACTACGAATGCCTTTCTGGACTCCGAACACTTGACTTTCACTATAATGGAGTAAATTTACTGTCTAACACAACTATATGGTGGAGAGATATATATTATATTATTTATTACATAGAGAACAACTACATGTTTCGGCACTAGATAATGACCATCTTCAGGTTGTATAGGAAACACTTAGAAAGTTGTTATATATATATATATATATATGGGCTACTTATAGGGGGAAGGGGTGGGGTGGGGGTAAAGTGGGCACGAGATCTCGTATTTGTCAGAACAGTTGGGACGTGTGGGATGCATGGAGTGTTCATGCTGTTACCAAGCTATGTCTAGGCTTATATATCTCTCCACCATATAGTTGTGTTAGACAGTAAATTTACTCCATTATAGTTTATTATAAAATCACAATGGGGATGACGAACCTTATGACTTGACTTTCATTTTTTTTAACGTGTAGCAAATACGTTCAGCGAAACTCGGGGGTAGGCATAACACACTAAAGGAGGCACTCTGTGTTTCAGAAAAGCGGCGGCTGAGTCTCTGTGTGGGGTGTGGAGCGCAGATCCACGACCAGTATATCTTGAGAGTGGCGCCTGATCTGGAGTGGCACGCCGCTTGCCTCAAGTGTGCGGAGTGTCACCAGTTCCTGGACGAAACGTGCACCTGCTTTGTGAGGGACGGCAAGACGTACTGCAAGAGGGACTACGTCAGGTAAGCACAGTTTTCGTATGGAAACAAACTCAAAACTTCTCGGGTTTCAATTGTTTCAGTTAAGTTCTGTCAGTTTTGTTAGCTGTTCCGCGAAAAACTGTATGGACGTCACGCATGGACGAAACCAGGACTGGGTTTTGACAGTTTAAAAGGATGGGTAGAAGCTGCGTCAATCAGCATTGGGAGGGAGAGCGGCAAGGCCTGAGATTCGTCGTAGCGTTTTTCACAAAATTTCGAAAATCGACTATTAATTCCGTCATGTCTGTCCGTCCTGTTCTTCCTCACTGAACAACTCGGCCCCCACTGCACGGATTTTCATTAAATTCGATATTTGAATATTTTTCCAAAATCTGTCGAGAAAATTCACGTTTCTTTAAAATCTGACAAGAATAACATGCATTTTACATGAAGGTCTATGTACATTTATGACAATATCTCACTCAGTACTCTCTAGACTGAGAAAGTTTTCGGACGAAAGTTGTAGAGAAAATCAAAACACACCTATTCTATTTATGTATCTCAGTATTTAACCAACTTGATGCACAAAATTTGTTTCACAATAAGTTTTATTTCATGCCTCTACATGTTTCGAACACATGTGCTTATCACCAGGAGGTCAAAATTGCATTACACAGCATCTGGTATTATCACACCTATAGGTGTGATGATACCAGATAAATATACTGAGATGCACGGTCAACAAAACGTCAAAATATTCTGTTTAATAACGTTTTTCTATAAATCGTGCCTTTTTGAGATAATGTTGAACACGATCCAGCCAGAGGGGCCACAGATGACAATATAATACGGAACACGCGCATTTCGTGCCGGAATATGTAATACTGCAAAAATGGTTATGCGAAAGAGCATCAGTATTACGTTGTACGTCCATTGCCTGTCTTGTTACATCCTATTAACATTTTGCCAATTGGCCTGCCTCCATCAACGTATCTGCATGAACATATCCACCGTAGCTTTAAATTCCTACCTGTAAGAGGAAACTTCTAATTGGAGGAACCCTACTGCTAAAACTCAACACTTCATTCTGCTGCAAAATAATTTGCCGTATCTTAAAGATTTTACCATTTCAGTTTTTTAAAGTTGATACTTCTCAATGTTGTACTTATGTGCAATACGCAATTAGGTTTGCATTTCCAGCTGGTAATTCACAATAGCTAAGACCATGAAACTTGCTATGGGAACAGACTTAATTGAAAGCTTATAAGTCATAACCATTATCTGTAATAAAGTACACGTCATTTCTAACTTGTTCCGTATTCATGGGCCTTGGTCTGTCCATGTATTCCTTGGTTCATCTTTTTTTCTTTTTCCTGGCTGGAATGTATTTATTTTCTAACTTGGAAGTGCATACATATTTTACTCTCATCAACTGTCGTATACGTCCGTAACTCGTAAAAATGTGCAGCTTAATTTCAGCGACCTTTATTGATGTTAATATGGCAGTTACCAAGATAATTGGACAGGGCCATAATGCTTAGAAAATAAGGATAATTACCGTTAATGTCGTCCTGTTGTAACCCAAAGAGAACACAAATGAAAAGATTTCACCTATTCCTCGAGGCCGTACGCTTGCCCACTGAGGATACTTATACTTATTCTGTGGCCATTCTCTTGACTCGGGAATACTGGTAGTGGGCGCCACGTGATGAGCGCTTTGAGCTAGTTAACATTGGCCGGGGGACGACATAAGCAGACAGGCAGGATAGACTGATGCCACTGCGACCGCACCGATGATGGAAATGTTGACAGACCAGGAGATGTTCCCTGCTAGGAATGCAGTGTGTACGCCTGCACAATGATTGCATGAAGAATAACGTGTTGCTACTGGTACTGACTGCAGAATTTTCAGTTGACCTTGGCAGTTGTTTGCGCTAACCCTGGCAGACATTTCTGTGTTTTTTACTAGTAACCGATGTATTCCAGTTAAAAATACATTGCACTGAATTTCAGTCGTGTTTTCTGCTTGTGAGATAATACAGCTATTTTATGCAGTGTATTATGTGTTACAGCTGTGCATAAATTTGACTTTAGGCTTCATACAATTGAAAACACCTAAAAAATGATGACCAGTGTAAAGAAGGTTGTGTAGTAAGGCTCATGTTTTTGATACGATCTGTATATTTTCTCCCGTCGCCCCGATTGTTAGGGACTCTATCCACGCCGTGCAGGTCAACTGTATTCTCTTGAGTAAGAGACAGTGCTACCCACCCTGAAAGTATTAATAAATTGCACTCGTTGACTACATGCTACTCGAAATGCCTGATGTTTCCAGTGTGTAAGCAGTAGTAGTACAGTCCGACGCTTCTACCAGTAGCATTCCAGTAATCCCCACCTCTATCCAGCAGCTCCCGCACAGCGCCAGACTTGCACCCCAAGGTCTGTGGTTTCAGTTTGTGCTGCCTCCATATAGGTGGCCTCTCATCCGCCCCACAAGTCTGCTTTAGCCCAGTGGCTCGAAATGGGCTGTGGAATTACGCCTCCGGAAAATTAGTGTTATCGGGTCGCATCTAGACCTAGTCTAAATAAAACTGGCATTTCACTATGTTTTACAGTGTGAGAATACTTTAACTAATACGTGTTGTTCACAATGGGAATGTATTATTCGCTGAATCATTGCCTGTAAACTTATTTCACATCCGGTAATGTAAAATAGGGGTCGCCAATTCTGTTGATACAAATTCTATCTCCTGTGTGGATCTAATCTTTCATTCTCATTCCTCCACGTGGCCTCCACAGAAATTTGTCAAGTCGTTTCTTCGCCACAGTAAATAACTTATAACCCCTAATGTAACTTACAGGCCGTCACTGAAACGTCTGGGAAAAGTCCGCTTTGAGAGGCCAGTGTTCACTGACGTAATTAACTCTAAGAAGAGCAGATTCCGTACTGAAAATAAGATAAGTCTTCGGCTAGTAAATAAGATACCTGCATTTCAGGAACCCCAAATTCATTACCTTTTTTCACAAAAGCATTTCCCTTGTCCCTCTCCTGAGTCAGACGAATTCAATCTCCATCTGCTCATCCTATTTTTAAAAATCCATTTTAAAATTAAGGGCCAGGACTGTAACTCCTTAAATACATAAGACTACTGGATGGACCGCCCATTTGCTGCAGGTGCCAAGAGAGGTTTCTGTATTCCAGAATTTCGAGAGCAACTCCATGAACCACCCAGGTTTTTTTTCAATGGGCACAGAGGGCTCTTTGAACGGTGGAACAGCGGCTAGGAGTGAAGCTGACCTCTAACCTACAACTAAGCAGGGATTAAAGACGAGCGGCGCCATGCCTCCACTCTCACGTGTGCCTTTATTTTACCTTTTTGTATTATCGTCCCATTTATGCCTAGTTTTGACAATCTGGCTTTCTATTTCACATTTCCTCACGTTAACTCTTATACCCTTTTCTTCTCCCTTATACGTGCTACGCGTTCCGCTCATCTCATCGTCTATTACATACCACCTGAAAAAAAACCGGAATATTTTCAGAAGATAAAAAAATCTTTAAGTTGCTCTTTGTGTAATTTTATCCATCCTGTTATTTTCTTCCTACCACGCACAAATATTTCCCTCAATACCCCACGCCCAAGCACCGTCAGCCTGAATTCTTCCCTTAATGGGAGAAGCCAGGTGCAACACCCATACGATAAAACAACAAACGGGAAGGTCAAAGACATTGGACCGAATAGTAATGAGAATTTTCCGCATTTCATTTGCTCGTAATCTCTCCACGCACACGATTACATCCATATAGCTGGGTAAGAAATTCCCTGTTTCTTGTGGAAAGGGGAGTTATATTGCCGTGCTTGCATGAAACCCTCTGAACTTATCTTGACCATTTTAAGCCCACAAGCTCATAATTTTTCCCGAAGTTCTCCTACCATTTAAATCTATGTTACAGGAGCGATCTCTTCTCCACTTCCTCAGGAACACAGCTTCCAACGACTTACCCTAGGGCGGTATTACGGTCAACTGCAATAACCTCTTGTGTGTCACCAACAAGCCTATGTTACAAATGTCCAACATTGTTTTCTATTGTGTTTTTATTGCAACGCAAGATGGGCATACAACAAGTGGGTATTACAAGCCGCTCTGTTTGTTTTCATGCTTGTGGCCACAACAGGCACTATAAATACATAAATTGTTAATGTAGAATTTGGTGTTACAACAGGTGACAGAATGTTGGCAAGACCTTCAAGCAGAAGCCACTCAGCCTACTTTCCTACTTCGCAAATTTCAGCTGTACGAGTCTTGTGCTCGTAATGAATATTTCTGCGTTGTAAGTTTGTAATTCAAGAATTACATGCAATTTAACTCGGTTTTGTGTGCGTGGTTTGTGCACATGTGGTAGCGACTGCTATCGAAAACTAGTACATTTGAAATGTGTTATTATGCACAGTTATTTCTACTGTTGTCACCATTGTCATTTTCATAATCACCACTCGTATGTTTGGAGGAGTAACTGAACATTTAGGTCCGTGAATTTTGCGTGCATTATATTTGTCGAATATGAACCAGTTTTGCACCATTACAAAATTTTTCTCATCTATAAACAATATTTCTTGCTTGATATTGTAGTACTTTCCTACCTAAATGATAGCTTGACTTCCATCAAGTTTTCAAGGGAAAAGACACTAGAAGGTATGGTAGAATTTCGCCGCCACCAGCCAAAGAGATTTGGCAAATTAATTGTAACAAGGACTCAAGGATTCGCAAAACAATCGTTTGATTCAATCCCCAATTGGATAGAAGTAAAAATATATATTCTATTCTGTAAAACTAAATATTATGTAACAATAACTAACAAAATAATAGTTACAAACTTAATCAATCAAACTCTGCCAAAGTGTAATATAAGTTATTTAACCTTTTGACGCCTAATGTCAACTATAGTGGTCGTACCGCACCGCTAACCTCTAAAGTTGCATTTTGTATATGTATTCAACAAATACAGGTACTGAATATTTTAAACATGGTGTATACTCTCCGTTTTTTTCTCTTCAAAATGCAGTTTGATTTATAATTCTAACGTATTTTGTTCCTGTATTATTCACATTTTATATACAGGGTGTGCTGAAATTTAAAAAAAAATAATTCCGGCGCCAAAAGTTTAAATAATTAACTTGCCATTCTCTCTCTCTCTCTCTCTCTCTCTCTCTCTATAAATCAAAACGCGTAAATTTGGAATAAAATCTAAATATAATTGCCATACTGCTCAACTCGAAATAAAGTGAATTTTGAATACCAGTCAATATGCCTTACCTTGAATAAACAGTAGACGGCACAGCATCGTATTATCGTTAAAATAATCTTTGTAATAATTGTATTCAATCACTATAATTCTTCAATCGTAGATACGTGACGGCCGACAACTAATTTGTTAGCGAGTGAGGGCGTTTACCGGGTTGCGCTAAGCTTTTATAGTGAAGAGCTGACAAGTCATGCATTCTTAAGGGTATAATGATCTGACCAAGTCACTGCCGGGTTCAAGGTGATTAGTATTGCTGACTTTAGCGTTTGTGACTGAACGATCTCTTCCTGGATGTAAACTATTAAAATTTCGAAGTTTCTACTTAATACAAATACATATGTAAATTTGATATTCATTACAATATATAGGCGCAGGTACAGTCTGTCCTTACCTGAAACTGCATGACTTTAGCCCTACTGATTCACTACTTAGTTAAATAACCCGTAGTTTATACAACCGCCATTTTTTAACTATAGGCCTGCGTTAAGGTGCAGGTTTTTGAACACTTCTGGCCAGGTTTACGTAATTTAAGGCCCTGCCTTAAGCTGTACTGACGTCATTCTACCCCGCAAATCCATGCAGCCACCATGGTGTTATTTGCGACTGTTAGGAACTTAACGACACGAGATTGGATTGGCCTAAAGTGGCACAAGTTAAGGGTCAAGCTAAATAAAAAAGGTAAGATGGCAAGACTTGTAGGGTCTATAGCAGTCTTGATTACGTATTTTATTGGGAAAGGAATTAGTGTCACTTTCAATCAGCTAATTCATATGGCATTGAATTAAAAGAAAACTTGGAATCGCGGTCCTTATTGTTGCACCGTGCACATCGTCGAATTATTTAATTAGTATACCAACTGATGCACATACATAAAAATTCAACATTAAAACATTAAAATTGCTCCGACGTGTTTCGTTCATAAGATCATCATCAGGGAGCTACACTTTCCTCGCTAAAGTCACTATTAAAATTGGTCACTGCTTAATTTCGTTTATTAATCAGTGACTAATTTTAATAGTGACTTTAGCGAGGAAAGTGTAGCTCCCTGATGATGATCTTAGGATCGAAACATGTCGGAGCAATTTTAATGTTTTAATGTGGAATTTTTATGAATGTGCATCAGTTGGTACACTAATTAAATAACTGGAATCGTAGGTTCGAATTCCGACTATAAAATATGGCGCGTTCAGTACCACGAAGTTCCTATTCAAGTCTTTCCATTGAGAAGGCGTTGTCACTTTTCGGGTACCAGATTCTTCGATAGTTCAGTCAGTATAACTACTAGCTGAGAGCTGGTGGGTACGGGGATCGATTTCCGATGGAGGTGAGATTTTCCTCACCGGCCCAGCTAACTTTATATACAATGGGCACCGCGTCATTCCGGGGGGTAAAGCGGCCGGGACATGGCTTTGGCCACCCAGCCTATCTAGCGCCGAGGTTAGAGAAACAGTAGAGCTGTACTTTTACTCCTCCTCTGGGCCTTCCTACCTTGTTCTGCGGTGAACTTTACCTCTCCCAGATTCTTTCAGACATGTCCTAAATAGTGAGGCGGACCGCGGTGGCACAGTAGTTAAGGTGCTGTGCTACAAATCACAAGGTTGCTGGTTCGATCCCAGCTGGTGTCATTGGAATTTTTCATTGACATAAAATCCTTCCGATCGCACTATGGCCCTGGGATCGATTCACCCTCTAACGGAAATGAGTACCAGGAGTACCTCCTGGGGGTAAAGGCGGCCGGTGCGTATGGCTGACAACCTTAACACCAACCTGTGCCGTTATCACAAAATCTGAGAACCTTAACTTTCTGGAACCTTCTGGACTACTTCAGGCCTGTAATGGGACTGCTTTACCTTTACCTTTACCTGACACTCATTTTATCCAAGAGCTCTTAATCCGTTCAGTGTTCGTGTCCCTTCTTCTATGGACCAGTTCTCTGTACATGACCTGAACTTTATTTCAAATTGTTGCGACTTTACAAATTCACTTGCCCTGATGCTGAAAACTGCCAAACTTTCCCGTCCTCCAAAGTGTAGCGACCCCTACAGCTCATGTGAGTATGCGAATATCTGGCCTACCAAAGTGCAGGGAGCGGAATGCCTAAACAAACAGACCCGAGCGCCCTCTAATACAGGATGGTCAAATAAACAGCAACTGCGTAAAGCAAAGAGCCCAACTTTGCTGTCATCCATGACATGAAATAAAAATAGCTAGCCGCTCTGTAAAGCAAACGCAGCCAGCAGATTGTGTTACACTTCCCCCCTCCCCCCTTTTGTTCCTAGAGTTGCAGATGGACCAAAATAATGCACTACGATCACAGTACAGAATTCACTGTAACGTGCCGAGGTGTGGAAATTATGATCCTGCCGTACCGAATATTAGAGTGCTGTTTCAAAACAATGCACCAAAGTCACAGACGTGTACAACAGTAGAATGGAACGAAGTGGTCGTCATTGGTTGCGTATTTGAGAGTGGAGGTAAAACGCCATTCATTGCAGAGGGTGTACTGCTTTCTACGAAAATTAAGAACAAAAAATAAAGTTTGCTTACAAAAAGTCGATGGAGATTTTCTCTCACTATCGCCCTATCCTGTACTGGAGGCGTATTGTGACATGAGGATTAAGTGTCACTCATTCCCAGCTATGTAGGACCACTCTGCTGTTGAAACAACAACGTGCGATAGAAGAAAACCGTGGAGATAGGGTTGGTAAGGTAGCTGTTTAGTGTACCGATATTGACATTTTGCATCATGGTTTATTTATTTCTGCGTAGAAATGAAATTTCAGTAATTCTAAGTCGTCAAAACAGTGTCGAATTGTCCTACGTGAAAGGTACACGCTCAAGTGTTCCCTCCAAGTGCAACTTTTGTTGGTAAAGTGGGGGGGGCTTAGGATGGGATTAAAGGTCCGACGATGGTGACCAGTGGTTTAGTCGGGTGTCCAACAGCTGAATCTGTGTTGTAGATGTTGCGGTTTGTTTCATAACCAAAAAAATGAATATGGCCGCGCAGCCTAAGGCTAAATTCTGCGGCCGCTAGCTTCGTGCGATGGCGGGTGGCGGGTTTGAATCCAGACGGGAGCGTGGCTCTCTCTCCCTTGTCAATGTTGTGTGTTGTCAGGTAGATGTGGTGTGTGTGTGTTTGTCATTGAGTGTGATCAAATGCAACAATAACCCTCTACATCTAAAATGAGTTGGTAGAAGATGTCAGACTAAGAAAGTAAGAAAGATCTGGATGAATAATTAAATGATTTGTTGTTTGGTTAATTATTTCTTTGGATGTTTCAACTGTTTTTCAGTTGCTTTGTGTGTTCTATAGTTGGGCAGTCGATTCAGCATCTTTCGATAACATACGTTTCCATCTATATGAGTGGGAAGTGAAAGTGGCAGAGACAGGATTAATTTATTTTATTTTCTATTTATTTATCACAGGGTTCTTTGGCTAGTCGTTTATTTGTCCTCTTACACCATCTTATTCTACTTCCTACACCTATCCAGTCTTTGTTATCATCATTATTGTAATAATTATGTGAGCCTTTGCAATTTCGTAGCCGACTTCTATGTTTGAACAAGTAATGTTCACCTAACGTGTCGCGAGATACCATCAATCTCCGTGTTTGTACATGATGATTAGGTCACCGTGTTGTTACCGTCATTCAGTTGGTCCTTGTTAAGCAACGAAGTGAGTCGCGCTCGTTAACACACGCTATGCAGTCACGAGTAGTTGGTCACTCTAAACACAATCTTGGAAAATTATGCTGCTGTGTCTTTAAAACTTGGCAATGGTGCGGAGTCTTTGTGGTTTCAAACTAGTACCTACTGGGGCTCCAATGCTGTACAACACATGGACTCCTATTAAAGGTTAAGCAGTCCCGTTACAGGCCTGGAGTGGCCCAGAGGGTTCCAGGAAGTTAAGGTTCCCAGATTACATGACAACAGCACAGGATGGTGTTAAGCTTGTCAGCCCTACGCACCGGCCGCCTTTATCCCCAGGAAATGCTCCTGGTACTCATATCTGTTAAAGGATGAGTCGACCCCAGTTCCATAGTGCGATCGGAAGGATTTTATGCCAATGAAAATTTCGAATGACACCATCTGGAATCGAACTAACGACTTTCCGATATGTAGCACAGCACCCACTGTGCCACCGCGACATAGACTTCTATTACAAACTTAAATACAGGGGTACTGAGAAGTCCTTAGCCCGAAGAGGAAGGAAACAAGCTACATTCCCCGCATTTAATGGAACTTGGAGGTTCATTACCACATTCACAAGAGTCCACCATCTTTCCCTACCGTAGCCAAATCAATCCATTCCTCTGCCCATTACACTTTTGACAGGCACAGCTTTTTTTCTTCCTGGTCGGGCTAAGGACTTATCAGCACCCTGGTACAGTGGAACACTCTTTTATTGTTCGAAAATGAAAGGAACGTCCAAAGGAATACCTGGCAACCAGCGCACTGTAATAAGTTTGACTTAGCTTCTACAAAGCGAAGTTTAGTGTGACGTATTTTGTAAAACTTGTTTTAGTATCGATACGAGGTGTTGACTGCCTTATTGATGAAGATAAAATTATTGTGAGTTATGTCACCGTGGCTATTAGTATTTGCTGAAGCTTCGAAGGAGCTTGCTGTCACCATTTTCAGGGTGGCAGAAGACTTGGATTTGTCTGTAGATGGAGGCAGTATGCTTCACCGAACCGTCGGTAAGGAGTTGTCCAATAGCGCGGTGCCTTTCTCCACAGGGCTGTTATCTTCTTAGATTTAGTAATTTCTTTCGATTATAGTTTTTAGGCATTTTTGAAAAAAAATTGCGAAGAACGACTATTGGCTTCATCATGTCTGTCTGTCCTTCCGTCGCACGGAACAGTTCGGCTCCCACTGAAAGGATTGTAATGAAATTTAATGCGTATTTGAAGAGTTTACTTAAGATCTGTCAAGAACAACGGGCACTTCACATGAAGACCAATATACATTTTTGTTCATATCTCGTTTAATTCTTCTTAGAATGAGAAATGTTTCAAACGCAGAGGAAATCACAACACTCAATTTATGTTCACAAATCTGTCTTTTTTTTTTTTTTGAATCGTGCAGTTTTAGAGATAATGTGGAAATACAGTGAGAGAGCCTACAGATGACAATGTAACACGGCGCATGCGCATTGCATGCTGGATAATTAAGGGTACAGACACAAACTCAGAATATATAACACCTATTGCTTGTCCACGGCAACAATGGTGGCACGAACGCGCAACAATATTACTTTTATACATACATTGCGTGTCTTGTTCAACATACTGCACTACAAACAGGAGTACTGCAAGTGCGGTTAGTACTTGCAGTTACACTAAAATAAATCGGACTATTAAAACAACCCCCTGTATTTCCCATTATCGTAACATGAAATCACTTACCCGTAAGTTACCTGAAATTAAAATTTGTTGTTCTAATACTTTCCGGTTGATCCCCTGGAAACCCTTGATGGAGACTCCGATCTCGGCGAAAAAACTCTTTGTTAGATCAAGTAGGCCATTCCGTTCTTTTTTATGTATTATGAATAGGAAACTGTAGATATAATTACAACAATTTTTCTTCCTTGGCATGCCAGTACATTTCGAAATCTGTATACTCTAACAAGTAGGTATGAAGTCAATAACACAACTATTGTTAATTAGATGTTATATTCTAGGTCAAAAGACTACATGTTTCGGCCGGTAGTGGCCATCATCAGGTCTTTGTCATTTGACACACAATTATATAACTAATATTAAGTGTGTCGAATGACAAAGACCTGATGATGGCCACTACCGGCCGAAACATGTAGTCTTTTGACCTAGAATATAACATCTAATTAACAATAGTTGTGTTTTGACGTTTTGCTGACCGTGCATCTCAGTATATTTGTCTCAGTAATTATCCAACTTGATGCACAAAATTTTTGTTTTACAATGTGTTTATTTCAAGCTCGAAAAATGAAGACGTATGAAATAAAGTTTATTGTAGAAGAAAAATTTTGTGCAATTTGGTTAATTACCGAGACAAATAGTTGTGTTATTGACTTTATACTTACTTGCTAGTTTGTACTACACAACGGGGATGGCACAATTCAGAGTCGAAATCTGTGTGTTGTGGTATGGTGGGCACAACTTTTTTTGACTGGTCAGAATTGGTTTTCGCTAAGCAGCAGATGTACCTGTGAACAAATCTCCATTCGCCGTGTTTGTTCGTCCACTGTCCGCATGGCTATACCGTTGCAGTCTTTACTTGTTGAGATTGAAGCAGAGTACTTAATTTTGATTGGCTATTACTCTATCCACTGAGTTTTTTAATCATTTTACATACCACCAGCTAAGTTTAAAGTAAATTACGGAATTCTGAATGTCACAGCCCCAAAATCAATAAGAGCCCTGGATCAATTACAAAGAAAGGAACCTGAAAGGAAAACGAAGTGACTTCTCCAAACCTGTATTAATGAAAGAGTAAATGCTAGCATAATCCATGGAAAGGAACGTCCCTTGTTCTGATTTCGTACTGATAGCTCCACATTACTTTACCACTTCTTTACCATATCTGCAACAGGGACAGGCGCGAGATGTGTGAGTTCACCGGTCAGGTTAATAATTTGGTACGCTTTCAGGGTTACAAATTTATTAACACGTGAAAGAAAAGTTTTGAGATGAATGTTTAGTGGCATTAAAGTAAATAAAGATTGATGAAAGCGATAGAGAAAAGAAACCGCATACTTTGTAGTAATAACGTAAACTGTGAGGTTTTGCAATATCATTTCCATATAAACTGTGTATATGTGTTATTTTATGCGTGTGTTCAAATTGATGATGGCCTTTTAGACCGAAACATTTAGTTGTCATCAATAGAATAAAATTGGTATTTTGTGATTTATTTTAATTCTACTTGTTAAATAGCACAGTGGGGATGTATGATGTGAAGATTTAAAACTAAGTGGCTGTACAATTTTTATAAGGTTTTCCAATGACAAATCCCGCAGATATCCCTTCCAACATTCTTAATTTGTTACATTCGTGCCAACAGGAAAAAAGGACATAGTATTCAATAGGCGTTTCATGGAAGTTTGAAATAGCATCAAATCTTGCGGTTGGAGTGTACCTTGAACCAATTTATTTAAGCAAGGTCCATTTTAATATCATCCTCTAAACTACCACTAAATAATCGCTATTGGAGCTTATCCATATCAGGCTTTCGCTACCTTGTACGCTCGGTGATCCGTGTGGTTAACCCTCAAACTCTTTGATATTTTAAATCACGTTGTGTGTGTGTGTGTGTGTGTGTGTG
>Ga0131853_10006495_pt1 | contig 21116 bp, 25 predicted proteins | sample TergutLab28metaG_FD_92764 | JGI IMG/M metagenome (GOLD analysis project Ga0131853, IMG submission 92764) | Labiotermes labralis P1 segment gut microbial communities from Petit-Saut dam, French Guiana - Lab288 P1 (version 2) (version 2) | ecosystem: Host-associated > Arthropoda: Insects >...
AAACACTCCAATCAAACTTGTCTTTTTGCGCAATTGCGTCGTCATTCGCTTCTAGCGTACCCTGTGGGTACGCGTCGTCCCTCATTCCTAGCACTTACGCAAAAATCCTGCGTTTGCTTGGAGGGTTTTCAAGTTGAATGGCTATAAAAAAACAGCTGCGGAACCACCGTCCGCAGCTTAGTTCATTAAGTAAGAAACGCAGTTTCCTGCCTTTCTTCCCACGTGGATATGTGATATTACAGTGTGCTATGGCTGATACACATTCCGCGCAATATTCATGCCTGTGCTATAATACTCCTGCATTGAGAGATTAATTCAATGCATAAATATATTTCCCACTTTGGCGTTAATAATTCCGTCATAAAATCAGTAAAATATGGATATTCACTGTACGCTAGATTCTTGCGGCGATCTTCGCGCCGGCGGGTTTGTCGATCACGATGGTTACGTTGTGGTGTAGCTGGAGGACGGAGGCCGGAACCTTGGGCGTGATATCCCCAAAGAGGACTTGCTCGAGTATGCCGGACTTCTTCTCCCCGTTTGCGATAAGGAGGATTTTTTGCGCGGACATTATCGTGCGGATCCCCATTGTTAGGGCGTGGCGCGGCACGTCCTTTTCGTGTACGAAGAAGCGTCGGTTTGCCCGGATGGTGCTTTCTGTCAGCTCTATGTGGTTTGTGGCGTTTGTAAAGTGGTCTGCCGGCTCGTTAAAGCCGATGTGGCCGTTTAGGCCAATGCCGATCAGCTGGAGGTCTATCCCTCCCGCGGCGGCGATCTTGGCTTCGTAGGAGATGCACTCTGCGACAGGATCCGAACATTCGCCGTTTGGAATATTAAGGCGGGAATGGTCGATGTCTACGTGGTTGAAGAGGTTGTCCTTCATGAAGTAGTCGTAGCTTTGGTCGTTGGCCTTCTCGATGGGGTAGTATTCGTCCAGGTTGAACGCGGTGACTTTCGCGAAGCTGACTTCGCCGGCCTGACGCATCCTTATCAGCTCCTTGTACATGCCCACGGGCGTGCCGCCGGTTGCGAAGCCGAACACGCCGTCCGGCCTCAGACTGATTTCGTCAGCCATTATGTGTGCCGCTTTCGCGCTCATTTGGTCGTAATCCTCGGCGATTATGATCTTGATGTTTGTAAGTCCGAAACCCATGGTATCACTCCTAGTAATTTATAAGGCCATTATACTACAGACCGGGCGGTTGTTGCAACTGTTTGGTCCGCACTGTAATATTTCGAGTTATTCTTGATCCTGTAGACGAATGCTAAAATTTCGGCCACAGCCTGGTACAGTTCGGGGGGAATTGCCCTGCCGACATCCACCTGCTTGTAGAGCGCGCGGGCAAGCTGTACATTTTCCACGATCTGTATGCCGTGTTCCTTGCCGCTTTCACGTATACGCTTGGCCATAAAGTCCACACCCTTGGCAACCACCACCGGCGCGTCGCCGAACTGCTCCTTGTCGTACTTCACGGCTACGGCGTAGTGGGTCGGGTTCGTGATGATTACGTCGGCATTGGGCAGATCCTTCATCATACGGCGCATGGATGCCTCGCGCATTTTCTGGCGGATGCGCCCCTTGATCATAGGGTCGCCCTCCTGCTGCTTGTGCTCCTGCTTTACCTCAAACTTGGACATGCGCAGATCCTTGGCGTGCTTGTAGCGCGTGAACAAAAGATCCGCCATGGCGATGAATATGAACAGTGCGCCGATCTGTATGCCCACCAGCACAACAAGGCCGCCGAAGTAGCTGAGAATATTCTCGATGCTAAGCCCTGCCATGGTCGTCAACATGCTGATCTCGTTTACGGCCAGATTGTACATGACCACCAGTATTATCGTAAACTTGAAGAGAGCCTTGAAGAGGTTTACGATCGCCTGCATACTGAACACCTTGTTCTTCAGGTTGTTGATGGGGTTCAGCTTCGAGAGCTTTGGCCGCAGAGGTTCCCAGGTGGGTCTCCAGCCCACCTGCACAAGGTTTGCCGTGATGCCGAGCAGCAACGCGACGGCAAGCATAGGCGCGGCGGCAAGCAGCACCCTGCTGAACATGAAGGACAGGTAGCCCACGATAAAGTCGGTTGTGAAGAGGTAGTTCGCCAAGGCCGCATCTGTGAAGGATATGTGGAATACCCTGTTTATGCCGCCGATTATCCAGCTGCCAAACAGCCCAAGAGAAAAAAACGAACCCAGCAGCAAAAAGGCCGTCGAGATTTCCTGCGAATTCGCAACCTGGCCTTTCTTGCGTGCGTCCTCCTTCTTTTTCTGCGTTGCTTCCTCGGTCTTTTCGCCTTGGTCGGCGAAGAAGGCCAGGTTTATGGGTATCAGGTAGCGTTCGTCTATATTCGTCATTGCCTAAGCCCTCCGACCACGGCCATCAGCATTTCCTCGGCAAATTCGTAAATCATGATATAGTAGATTGCAAACACGGGCATTGTGAACCACATGATGCTAAGACCCAGCAGAGTCTTGAGCGGCATACCCACGACAAACACGTTCATCTGCGGCACGGCCTTCACAAGGATGCCAAGCATTACATTTACGATAAAGAGCGACCCGGCAATGGGCAACGCGAACTGCAGGCCAAGCCTGAGGTACACGGAAAACATGCTGGCAGCGTAGAGCAGCAGGGTGTTGTTCTCCAGCACGAAGATCTGGCCAACCGGCGCGATCTCATAGCTTAGCACAACCGCCGCGATAAATGTCGAAAGCCCTCCGGAAACCACAAACAGTGCCATCATGGTGAAGAAGAGCAGATTACCCACCACAGGCACTTGAATTTGAGATATAGGGTCGAACAGGGATGCCATCATGAAGCCTATCTGATAGTCGATTATCTGCCCGGCGAAGTAAATAATGGCAAAGGCCATGTAGACCATGAAGCCCATCATCAGGCCGGCCACCAGCTCCACCAAGATCATCTGCCCGTACACGGGAACCGTGGGGAAGTATGTTATCTCGCCTACTACCCCGGCGGAGAACACCATGTAGGCCAGCGAAAACGCCAGCATAACACGCGGCATGGTGGGGATCGTAGCCCCGGCAAGCACAGGAACCAGCATTATAAACGCCAGAAGCCTGACCATCACCAGCAACAGCACATCGAAGTTCTGGAAGAAGTTGAGAAGAGCGTAGGCGGCCAGCTCGGGAATGTCAGTTGTCATATCAGTCTACCAGGGGGATGATGTAGTAGGGCAGCTGTCCGAAGAAATCGTTGGCCAAGGCCATGAGGTTGCCCAGCATGAACGGCCCGAAGAATATTATCGACGCAAGCACCGCAAGTATCTTCGGCACGAAGGACATGGTGGGTTCCTGGATGGACGTCATGGTCTGGATGATGCTTACAAGCACGCCCACCGTCAGCCCCACGATAAGCACCGGCCCCGCAACCAATATCACGGTAAGCAGGGAGCGTTGAACTATCGTAAGCACCAGATCTTCATTCATCGAATCACCCTAAACTTCATATTGCCGAATGTATACAGCCCTATTAGCGCAGCTAACGGAAGGTTAGCAAGATACTTTCCATCAACAGAGACCAGCCATCAACCATTACGAACAGCAGGACTTTAAACGGCAGGGATATCATGGCCGGCGGAAGCATCATCATGCCCATGGCCATAAGCACCGAAGCCACGATCATGTCGATAACGATAAACGGCATGAAGATCATGAAGCCTATGCGAAAGCCCTTCGTAAGCTCTCCCAGCATGAAGGCGGGGATCAGCACGCGGTTGGGGATGTCCTCCATAGTCTCGAATGTTTCGCCGGAAAGTCTGATGAACAGCTCCAGATCCCGCGGTTCCACCTGCCTCCACATAAATTCGCGCAGAGGCTCCATGGCCACTTCCAGGGCTTCCTCCTGCCCCATCTGGCCTTGCCCGAAGGGGGTGATTGCGGTGTCGTTTATCTCTGTAAAGATCGGCCCCATTATGAACAACGTCAAAAACAATGCCATCCCTATCAGTACCTGATTTGGCGGCATCTGCTGGGTGCCCAGTGCAGAGCGGATGAAGCTTAGAGATATGATAATACGCGTAAACGAGGTGAGCATTAGCAACAGAAACGGAGCCATTCCTATCAGCGTGAGCATCAGGAACACTTGCAGAGTCGGCACAACCTGCTCCGGGTTGTCCAGAGTGGTCATGGTCAGCTCTATCGCACCAATTTCTGTTTGCAGGCCGTGTACTATTCCAAAAAAAACGAGTGCGGCTATGCCGATCTTGGACAACACGCCCATCACATCACTATTCCTTTGTGTCTTTATGATCTGTTTTCTTGTGAATGAATGATTGCAGATACTTTTCGAAGCGTTCAGGCACTACGCCTTCGCCGATATTCCTGTGTTCGGGCAATGTCACCTGTTCCCCGGCGACTTCGCACACAAAGCTTACGCCTGTGCGTGACACCCCGATCACGATGTACTTATCACCCGCTCGCACAAGCTGCAAATAGGTTTGCTGGCCCACGGCTATTGATTCAATAAGGTGCAGATTGCCGCCCGCCCCGCGCCTGTACCTTGCTCCGGCTATCCACTTGGTGGAGAGTACCGCAAGGCCGATAACGAAGGCAAAAACCAACACAAACCAAACCACTTGGGCAACAACCCCAAACAGCGACACTTCTTGCGGCGAAAGCATTTAACCTATGACCTTCTGAACGGCCTCCAGAACACGATCCGGCTGGAACGGCTTCACGATAAAGTCGCGCGCGCCGGCTTGTATGGATTCGATAACCATTGCCTGCTGCCCCATGGCGGAACACATTACAATAAGCGCGTTAGCGTCCGCGGCCTTTATGCCCTTTGCGGCTTGTATGCCGTCCATCTCAGGCATGGTGATATCAAGTATCACGAGGCCGGGCTTCAGCTCCTTGTATTTTTCAATGGCCTTCACGCCATTCTCCGCCTCGCCCACAACGTTGTAGCCGTTCTTCGTAAGGATGTCCTTCAACATCATACGCATGAAGGCTGCGTCGTCAACCAAAAGTATAGTTTTATCTGCCATATAATAACACTCCTCGAACGCTAATACTATATTCTGTTTTCAGGATTGATGATGTCAGTTATGCGTATACCGAACTTTTCGTCGATAACCACAACCTCGCCCTTGGCCACAAACTTGCCGTTGACCAGCACGTCTATCGGTTCGCCCGCCAGCTTATCCAGCTCGATGATAGTTCCCGGAGAGAATTCTAAAATCTCCTTTATCTTCTTCCTGGTTCGGCCAAGCTCCACGGTGACTTCCAGCGGAACATCCATGATTATGCCGATGTTTTCCTTCTGCTGTATCACAGACTGAACATCGAAGTTCTGGAAGTGTGCCGGCGAAACATTGGTTGGCATTGGCGGCATCGGAGGAGCGTACTGCATGGGCATCGGCTGTCCGTACATCGGTTGGCCATAGCCGCCTTCCACAGGCTGCGGAGGATATGGCATTGGCGGAGCCGCCGGTATAGGGGCAGGCGCGGCTTGCGCTGGAGGAGCAGGCGCGGGAGCCTTCGGCGCAGGTGCGGCCGGCGAAGCGGCCGACTCTGACGGTGCGATGAATGAATTCTTGAACATCTCAATAACGTCCTTGGCCAGCTCTAAATTCATGACCTGCATGATCTGGCTGTCGATGATATCACCGATGTGCATGTTAAAGTATACACACACAACTACTTCGTCAAACTTAAAGTCTACGGTCTCGAAGAATTCCTCATCCGTAAAGTCTATTACAAACGCCTTGGGTGTGTCAATGTCTATTTTCTGTTTCAGCATCGACGAAACAGATGTGGAGGACGAGCCTACCATCTGGTTCATGGCCTCGCCGATGGCACTTAGGTCTATTTCGTTAATTTCGCTTTCGTCTGTTACGGTACCGTCGCCGCCCATCATCAGATTGGTGATGATCTTAACATCACGCATCTGCAAAGCCATTATGTTAGAACCGCGCAGACCCACCGTATAATCCACTCTAATGCCCACAAAGGGGCGTTGATAGCGCGATTTAAGGTCTTCCCACGTCATTATCTTAACAGACGGCGTATTGATGTCTACCTTGTTGTTAAGCAGTGTAGACATTGTTGTTGCGGCGGTGCCCATGCTTATGTTTCCAAACTCGCCCAGCACGTCTTTCTGCTCCGGCGTAAGCATGTTTGAATAAGCTTCGTTGTCCGAAACACTGTCTGAAGAAAAATCTAAAGCACTAGCCCCGGCATTATCGGACGTTTCGGATGGAACTTCAGGAGGCGGGCCGTTCAGCAAAGCATTGATCTCTTCTTGTGAGAGCATTTCTCCCATTGTACTACTCCTCCTCCTTACTTATGTGGGATGTTATTTGGAACGCGTTCTTGCCGCGTTTGGTGCCCGGTCTTGCATAGAACTTCAGGAGATTCCCCACGTATATATTCAGATCGGAGGTAACGTAGGAGTCCAGCGGGATTATATCGCCCACTTGAAGGTTCACAAACTCATTGACAGTTATATTGCTCCTGCCCACAATTGCTTTCAGCGGCACCACAGCCTTGCTTATCTGGTTCTCAAGTTCTTCACGGTGTGCCGTATCTTCTTCTTCCTGGGCAATCTGCTCGAACCAGAATTTTGTGTACAGCCTGTCCATGATCGGGCTTATGACGAGGTGCGGTAGGCAGAAGTTGATCATGCCTTCGGTGCTGCCGACTTTCACGCGCAGCGTCACAAGAGCAATCATTTCATTCGGCCCGAAGATCTGCGCAAACTGTGAGTTTGTCTCGATCTTGTCGAGCTTTGGTTTCAGCTGCAGCACATTTTCCCACGGCTCCGGCAGGCGCGATATCATGTTCGACATCACACGGCTCAGCAAGATTTTCTCGATCTCCGAGAAATCCCGCACAACCTTCAGCCCCAGGCCGATACCGCCCAAAATTCTTTCTATGATAGCATACCCCAAATTTGATGACAATTCAAGTACTATCGAACCTTTTAGAGGCGAAAAATCAATTATCCCAAGAACAACCGGGTTTACCAGCGAGTTATTGAACTCGTTGTAGGTCATTTGCTCTGCGTTGGCCACTTCAACAGTGCAATGTGTTCTCATGTAGCCCGTGAAGAACGACGACAGAAGACGCGCATAGTTTTCGAAAATTATTTCAAGGGTGCGCAGCTGCTCCTTGTTGAACTTAGAAGGACGCGAGAAATTGTAGTTCCTGGCTTCCTTGGCAGGCTCATCCTTAATTTTCAACGCTTCTTCGTCGCCAGAGCTCATCGCCTTCAGCAGCGCGTCTATTTCCGCTTGGGATAAAATGTCACTCATATCTGCACCTCTGTAAAGGCTAGTCTACAAACCAGTCTCCGCCGATCATTACGCGGTGGATAAGCGGCGAACCGAACTCATGCCTAAGCTGATCCAGGATCTCCTGCTCAAGGATAGACATTGCGTCGGGGTGGGAAAGCTCCTCGAACGTGCGGCCTCTGACAACTCGCAGGGCAACACTTCGCAGGATACTGTCCGACGCTCCGAGCAGTTCGATAATGTTCTGGCTGTCCCTACCCTGCGTGTTGTCCACCGAAATGATGAAGTTCGCGCTAAACACATGGGAATTGCCCGTTTCGCCGCGTATGTTGGTGCTGATGGCGCGGGAAAGCTCGAGGAACGCCTGCTCTTCAATCCGTAGATCCGGGGCATAGAACTGTGACTGATTGCCGCCATCCTGGCCGGGCAGGCTCATCACCATTACAGCCACAAAGGCTATAGCACCAATCAGCACCACCAGCAAGGCGATTATCACAATCATCAGGATCTTGTTCTTATTACCGCCACCACTGCCCTCAGCCGTGTTTTCTTCCAAAACAATCACTCCTTTCAGAGGGTTGTAGTTATAAACTTATGTTTTGTATCGAGTATTCAAGACTTCTAACCCTGATTTCGACGCGCCTGTTTGCGGCTCTGCCTTCTTCTGTATCGTTGGTGGCCACGGGGATATATTCGCCGCGCCCGAGAGCAATCGGGCGGGTTGGGTCGAAGCCCCGTTCATACACCAAGTATTGCAGAACGCTTAAAGCGCGTGCCGTTGAAAGGAACCAGTTGTTCGGAAACTGCGGAGTGTTGATCGGCACGGTGTCTGTGTGCCCTTCAATTTCGATCTCGTTGTCGGGATACATCTGCAGGGCGTTGGCCACAATGCTCAGCACATCCATCGCGCCCGGGTTAAGCTGGGCCTGCCCGCTGGCGAAGAGGATGTTGTTCGGCAAGGTTATAACCAGGTGTATACCCTCGATCTCTACGTTTATCTGCTCGTCTGTCAGGCTGTTCTCCGCGAAATATGTGCGGAAGTCCGACTCCATTTGCGCAAGCTCTTCGGCGGCGCGCTGGGAGCGGTCGTCGTCGGTGGTGCCTGTTGCGCGCTGGTTTGAATTGGCGTTGCGCACCTGCGCGATAGTCGGCATGTGCATCACGCCGTTGCCGTACAGGTCAAAGACTTCGGGGGAAGTCCCCTGCGTCGGCACAAACGTCATTGAGGAAAACGCGGCCGCCATTGCCGTGAACCGCTCCTCGTCAATGCTGGACATCGCAAAGAGCAGAACAAAGAAGGCAAACAGCAGCGTAACCAAGTCGGCAAAGGACGCAAGATAGTCAGGCGCGCTTCCGCCCCTTCGCTCCTCCGGCTTTTTCTTTGCGGCCATATGGTGTTACTCCTCTCCCTTGTCTTCGCGCAGTGCCGGCGAAAGGAAGGATTTCAGCTTCTCTTCGATAATACGCGGGTTCTCACCGGCCTGTATCGAGAGCATACCTTCTATAAGCACCGACTTCATCAAGACCTCATCGGTACCCAGCACCCTTAGCTTGTTGGCAAACGGGATAGATATCCAGTTCGCCACGAGCGAACCATACATCGTTGTTATAAGGGCAACCGCCATCGCGGGGCCAACGGCGTTTGGGTCGTCCATGTTGTGAAGCATGTTAACCAGGCCTACAACCGTACCCACCATGCCCCACGCGGGCGAGAGCGCGGCCGCCATATCCCACACGCTGCGGGTAGAGGCGTGGCGCATCTCAAGGTACGAAAGCTCTGTCTCCAATATATTACGTGTCAGCTCGGGGTCTGTGCCGTCAACTATCAGCATGATACCCTTTTGCAGAAACTTGTCTTCCATGTTGCGGGCTGTTTCTTCAAGAGCAAGGATGCCTTCTTTCCTGGCAAGGTTGGCAAGGTTGATTATATTTACAATGGCTTCCGAAGGGTCGAGATCCGGCGGGCTGAATACCTTTTTAAGAGCCTTAAACGCACTCGTTATCCGCGACATCGGAAACCCTATCGCAAGCGAACAGAGCGACCCGCCCATAACTATCAGCACCGAAGGCGCGTCAAGGAACCGGGTTATCGCCATAACGTCGAAGTTCGCGCTTATCAGTATCGAAAGTGCGAGAAGCACAAGCCCCATTACCAGACCGAGAATACTGCCTAAATCCACGTGCGTTCCCCCCTAGCCGTTCTTTTTCTCTAGGAAAATTTCTTGATTGTATTCCTTTACAAGCTGTATAACGTCGTTAACCGATTCGCGCACGACAAACTGCCGCCCGTTTATCATGGTGATTGTCGTATCCGGGAGCGATTCGAACCGCTCGATCTGGCTGTCGTTCAGAATAAACTGGGTGCCGTTTAAGCGCGATACCTTTATCATAACAAACCTCCCGCGGGGATATGCGGCAGAGTCTGCAACAGACCCCGCCACACACCAATTAAAGCCTTTGACTACTATAACACAATCTACCGGTTTTTGCAAACCATACTTACAAAAAATTTCGCGCGCTCTACAGGTTGTTCAGAATTTGTAACATTTCATCCGAGACGGAGATTATGCGGGAATTGGATTGGAAGCCGCGCTGTGTGATGATCATGTCGGTAAACTCGCCGGCAAGATCCACGTTGGACATCTCCAGAACGCCGCCAAGCATCGTCGCGCCGCCCAGCGAAACATCCTGCCCGGTGCCGTCGAATGCTCCGGAGTTTGCCGTCTCCACGAACAAGTTGTTGCCCACGGACTCAAGCCCGGCCGGGTTGCGGAACACCGCAATGGGGATCTGCGCCAAGGCAATGATCTCGCCGTTGGTGAAACGCCCGCGCACTATGCCGTCAGGGCCTACGCTTATGCCATCGAAGTGGCCGGCCCTCATGCCGCCCACGAATGGTCCACCCGTAACGCCGGGAACACTCGCGCTAAGCGGCCGATCTGCGCGTGGGTCGGAACCCAGGTTCGCAAACTGCGTCATGCGCGAGAAGTCTATGACGATCTCCCCAGTAGCTCCGAATCCGAATGTAGCAGGATCGAAGTCTACATTGCCCGTCAAATTATTAAGACCAGCTAACTCTGCGTATGCTACTCGAACAGGCGGCGTACCAATGGCTTGTATACGTCCGCCGGAATCAAACACGATAGCTTCGTTGAGGAAGCCGGCGGGCAATTCCAAATACTCATCCGCCCTGTTTTCGCGGCGCAGATAGCTGCCGGCTCCGCCGGCTTGGGCAGTCCACGTGCCTCCTGTGCCGCGAACAAATGTCACGTCGAACACCCAGCGAACGCCAAGGCTGTCGAATATCTCCATGGACATGCTCGGCGGAATGGCTGTGCTGCCCGTGGGGTCAAGGTTGCCCGTTACTTGCAGAACCTCCGTCGACTCCGCCTCCAGCGTCCACATGTCCAGCACAATGGTCTCAAGCATTCCTGTCTGGATCTCGAAGTACTCGTTTATGTTCCAGCCTTGCAGGGGCATACCCTGGTCGTTAACCAGCCAGCCCGTGGTGGGGTCCATGCGGAACGCACCTGCTCTGGTGAAGAATGTGCCGCTGTTGTCGCCCACGATGAAGAAGCCTTCGCCCTGTATCATCATGTCAAGCGGAACGTCTGTGCGCATTGCCGCGCCTTGGGTCATGCGGCGGTCTATGGCCGAAACGTTCGCGCCAAGGCCGACCTGCATGGGGTTTGTGCCGCCGCGGCCTGTGCCTTCGTTGGCCTGGCTTGCGCCTTGCAGGGTCTGGCTGAATATATCGGTGAAGGTGGTGCGCGAGGCCTTGAAGCCCGCTGTATTCACATTGGCCAGGTTGTGCGCGATAACGTCCATCCTGGTCTGGTGTATTCGGAGGCCCGAAACCGCCGAAAACATAGATCTCATCATAGTTGGTGTACCCCCTAGCTAGTTAGGTTGCTCAATTACTGCCTGTCTTGCCTTTGAAAGGTTCTATGTCCACACCTTCAGACTTCGCCATCTTCGCAAGAACTTCATAAACTTCCTGCAAGCTATCGGCCTTGTCAACAATCTTTGCCAACGCTATCAGCAACAGTTGAGTTTCGGACGGCGCAACAGGCTGTCCTTTCAAACACATTACAGTGTCGTAAGCTTCTTCCACGCTGTCACACTTGCTGACGAGCGTAGCTATCGCAGTTAGCATAAGTCGTGCTTCAAATGGCATAGATATCTACCTTTCATACGGCGGGTGCCGCCCCGTCTGTCGGTCGGGGGCGGCCGGCCCTTCAATTGCGGCGCGAATTGCCGCGCCAATGTCCGGGGCTATACCACTACCGCGCCGTCGATATTTGAAAAGGTGTGTTGCTGCTGCCTGCCCATTGCGGTGATCACAATGTTGTTGCGCACGTTCACGACCAAGGCCACGTCGTCCACCAGCACGAGTGAGTCATTGATGCCCTTGCCGCGTGCGCGGTCCAGGCCGTCCTCCACCCTTGCTATCTGGTCGCGGGTCAGCTCCACATGCCGTTCGCTGAGACGCTCCGCGGCGTGCTTCGAGAATTGCAGCCGGCGGCCGGCAATCTGCCGGTTCAAAACGTCGTTAAAGCTTGGAGTTTGCGCGTTGTGCGTGACTACGCTTGTGGCTAACGGCGCGGGTGGGTACGCGGAGGTACGCGGCGCGTTTGTTATGAAGTTTTGTGCCATGCGCTCACATCCTTGTCGTTAGTTTAGAGCTGTATGCGCTTGAAGAGTGCGAAGGATACCAGACCCGTCTGGTTGAATACGGTCTCGCCGGCGTCATTCTGAACATTTTCGCCCAGCACCAGGTACGGCAGGCCGCCGATCATTCTTACATGATGGGCTATTCCGTCTACGTCGCCGTGGGTTACGCGCAGGTTGTTATAGGAGTAGTGCAGTGCATCCGCAACAATGCCGATGTTGCGCACATCGTGTTGCTGTCCGTTTACGACAAGCACAACGCGGTCGTTCTCGCGTTCGTCCGCGCGGATCACGCGCACGCCTTCAACTCTTCCCGTGATAAACGGAGGTTCGCCGGTGCTCGGCACCTGCACTTCCCTGCCCACAAGCCTCATACCCTGCGCCACGGAGAACACTTCACGCGCAAGCACTTCCTGCGTGCCTATCACAAGGATGGGGTTGCCGAAGTTGTCGAAGCCTATGCGGTTCACTTCGCCTTCCACAAAGCCGTTGGCTCTGCCGGGGGTTCCGTCGGTGCTTGGGTCGCGGGTTATGGCCATTACATAGCTGCCGATAAGCGCCAGGTTCTGGCCGACCATGTTGTTGTGGTTGAACTCGAGCAGGGAGTTCAGCATCAGATCCGGGAATACGCGTTCCACCCTTGTTACCGGAAGCAGGTCTCCGTCAACGCCGCCCACACGAAGGTGTGGTTCGCCGTTGCGGATAACTACGGCCTCGGAGAAGCCTTGCACGGTGCGCCATTCCATCGTTGCGTCGTTAAAGTAGGTACCCTCGACCCATCTGCCCAGCAAGTTGTTGCCCTGTTGCAGCAGCATGGATCTGTTCATGTGCTGCATTTGCTCCAGCGCGCTGAACTGCGCCATCTGCGCCACGAACTCGTGGTTCTCCATGGGGTTCATAGGGTCTTGGTGTTGCAGCTGTGCCATCAGAAGCATCAGGAAGTCGTCGCGGCCCAGCTCGTTGTTGGGTCTGCGCGAAGGCAGGTTCGCGGGCGCGGTTGGCGCTTGCGTCCTGTCGTATCCCATCCACAGCCAGTCTTCAGATCCCGGAGGCATGTTCTCTCACCTCTATCTTGTAGTTTTGCGCGTTACGCGCTGAATTCCACGGTGCTGTCCAAGCCTTGCAGACGCTCGGCCTCTTCGTCCATTGCGGATTCCTCGCCGTCAAGGCCTTCGGTGATCTCGCGCATACGGCCGGATACCGCGGCTTGTTGCTGCAAAAACTGCTTCATACGCTCGTCGGCCTCGGATTCCACACTCACGGAGAGTTCGGAGATCTCGATGCCCTTTTCCTCGAGGGCTTGGCGCAGCTGGTTCATATTGGCTTCGATAGCTTCCTTCACCCTGGCGTTTTCAGCCACAAAGCTTGCCATGACGATGCCGTTTTCGCTGGAGATACGCATTGTTACGTCGCCCAGGTTTTCGGGGCGCAACGTGAGGCGGATCTCGCTGATGTTCGCGCCGCGGATGTCGAAGCGCATGTTGTCGGCCAGCTGTTTGATGATGTCCAACGCGTTAACCTGTACGGGCGCGGGGCGCGACGAAACGGATATTACGCGTGCCGACTGATTGGTGGTTGTCTCCGTTACAACGAATGTGCCGTCGGACTGCTGCACCATCTCGAGCTTGGGCTGTTCCGCCGGGGCTGTGGTCTGCACCGTGTGCGGCATAAACTCGCCGTGCTGCTTCGGCTGTTCCTTGCCTGTGCCGGTTCCCGTCTGGGGCGCGGCTTCGGCTTGGACCGGCGCTTCGGCGGAGGTCTGCGGCGCGTGGGCGGTTAACTCAACGTCAGCGGTCTGCGCGGCGTAGGCCGTCATTTGCGGCAGAACCTGCGGGGCGGCGGCCTTCACGACTGTGTGTACCTCGCTGTGCTTCGCCAGCAGCTCCGTGATCTTCGTGTGAAGCTGTACCGCGTCCTTCACGTTCAGCAGCTCGACCTCGTGTTCCAGACCGAATACTGCTGTGAGCAGGGTAGCGCGTGCGGCGGGATCCGCCAAGGCTTCCTTGGTGATGCCCTTTTCGTACATGATAACCTCGAGGGCGGCCGGCTCGATACCCAGCGCGTGGGCAAGGTCGTAGACGAACGCGGTCTGTTCGACCTGTGCGTTGGCGTACTCCGCAAGGTTCTGCTCCAACGCTTGCTCCGGCGGGGCGGCTTCCGCGGTGTTTTCCGCTGTAGGCTCGCTGTCGGCCGGCCGGGGCGGCCGTTGTTCCACGCCCGCACGTTCGTGAACGGTGGTGTGGCTCTGCCTCTGTTCGCTCTCACTCCGCGGATTGTTCTCAAGACGTTGCGCGGGGCGTTCGGCCTGCGTAACCCGCGAAGGCCGGTCCTCCTGCTGACGCTGCGGCTGTGCGGCTGACGCGCGCTCGGCCTGGCCGTTATTGGCCGCAGCGAAGAAACTGTCGAACCCGCCGCCCTGCGGCCTGTTGTGCGCACTGCTTGGCGGCTGTGCAAAGGGCAGGAGGCTTTCGGTTGCCGCCCGCAGGTTCTCCAGTAATGATGCTCCCATGGTGTCACCTCCTTCCATAATGGTGTTACCGCGATAATGGTGTTACTGCGACATAGATCTGTGAAGTCTATTCAACTTCAACGGCAGTGCCGTCAAAGAAGTCGCCGGGGTACATTTGGCGGATGATGAGAGCGGCGTTTGCCGGCTCCATATTGGAGAGGACTTCGCCCGAAAAGTTGGCGGGCAGCCTCTGCATGATGGCCACTACAAGCTGTGTGTCCACGGGGATCATCGTCTCGAATACGTCGGACACCGCGCCTTCGTCCATAGCGAGTATGTCGGCTATGTAGCGGCGGTATTCCTGCTCGCGGGCGTCGTCGTATACTATCTGCGAAAATATCTCGGCGGCGCGTTCCGGGTCGAAGGATTCAAACCAGGCGGCGAAGGCATCGGGCGCGGCGGTTGCCGCTTCGGCTTCAAAGGCGGCGCGGTTGGCCTCCAGCACGTCCTGCGTTACGACCTGCGCCTCGAGTTCGCTTATGCGGCTCATGTAGATCGTGTTAAGTTCGCTTAACCGCGCGATCTCGTCCAGATGTACTTCCATTTCCGCGCTTAACGCGCCGATCTCGGCGGTCAGCTCCGCGGGGGTTCGCTCGGGTTCCGCCTCATAGTATTCCATGCCGTATGGCTGTACGAAGTCGCTCACAAACGGCACGTTCACCAGTACGGGAGCAAGTGCGCCGTCGCGCAGGTTCATCGGGTTCAGAAACACGATAACGGCAAGCGCGCCCGCCGCAAGAATCAGCGGGAGCAGGATAAGGGCGATTATCTTGCCCTTGCTCTTGCCCTTCTTGCTGTCCTTCTTGGCGCGTTTTGCCTCCTCCTTACGGCGGCGGCGTTCGGCCTTTGGGTCAAGTGCGTCTATGTTAGTGTTGGGTATGCTTGGTTGGGCGGCGGTTTTCGCCATGGTGGGCCTCCGTATCTGCGCAGGCTAGGGCATATTGTTGAACTTGTAGCTGACTACTTCGTCCGTTGCCCTCTGTTCTGCCCGGGTCTGCTCCTTGTTAAAGTCTATCCTGGCGTTGTCGTGGAGTTTTTCCAGCATCTTGCGCTGTTTCATCGCTTCCACAAGCTCCGCGCGCCGTGTTTCGGCCGCCTCGCGTGCCGTGTTTACGCGTTCGTTTGCCGCCGATATGTTCTTCTTCAATAGCTCGATATAGTTGTTGAACGACCGCACTTCGGAGGGCTTCACACTGCTTTCCAAGCTTTCGCGGAAGTGAGCGATCTTCGCCCCGCGTTCAGCCTCTAGTCTTGCGTGTTCCCTAAGCTCTGCGTCAAGCTGCACCATGGCCATGCCATAGTCCTGCCGCGCCTTGTCCTCCAGCTTCACCTTTATGTCGAAGTAGCTTTGCAGGCGGAACTTGAACTTAGGCATCGAATATCCTCTGCATGGTCTCGAGGGTCTGGCCGCTGTTGAACTTTTCGTCAACTGTCTGCGAAACAAAGGCCTCTATCGCCGGGTGCTTGTTGATCGCGTCATCGATCTCGGGGCTGCTTCCGCCTACATACGCGCCGATGTTGATAAGATCCTCCGCGTCGGCATAGGTGGCGATGCTCTTCTTGATCCTGTTGGCCATGTCCCGGTGTTCCGGCGTGATAACGTCGGGCATTACGCGGGACACGCTGGAGAGTACGTCGATTGCTGGGTAGCGGTTCCTGTTGGCGATATCGCGGCTTAGGACTATGTGTCCGTCGAGTATGCCGCGCGCGGTGTCCGTCACGGGTTCGCTCATGTCGTCGCCGTCCACCAGCACGGTGTACATGCCTGTGATAGAGCCGATGCTGCTGGTGCCGGCTCTCTCCAGAAGCTTCGGCATAACCGCGAACACCGAAGGGGTGTAGCCGCGCGACACCGGCGGTTCGCCGATGGCCAGCCCAACCTCGCGCTGTGCCATTGCGTAGCGCGTCAGTGAGTCCATCAGCAGTATTACGTCCTTGCCCTGCTTGCGGAAGTACTCCGCGATGGTCGTGGCGACTTCGGCGGCTTTTATGCGCACCAGTGCGGGCTGATCGCTCGTGGCGACAACCAGCACAGAACGCGCCAAGCCCTCCGCGCCGAGATCCTTCTCTATAAACTCGCGCACCTCGCGCCCCCGCTCGCCCACAAGGGCTATCACGGTGACTTCGGCGGCGGTGTTGCGTGCTATCATGCCCATCAAGGTGCTCTTGCCCACGCCGCTTCCCGCAAATATGCCCACACGCTGACCCTTGCCGACAGTCAGCAGGCCGTCAACGGCCTTGATGCCAAGCTCCAGGTTCTCGTGTATGCGTGAGCGCGTAAGCGGGTTGGGAGACTTCCAGCTAAGCGGCCAGTCCTCTCCGTCGAAGATGGGGCCTTTTTCGTCCATGGGGCGGCCAAGGCCGTCCAGCACCCTGCCGATAAGCTTCTCGCCGACCTTCACGGTCAGCGGCTTGCCCAAGGCCTCCACAACACACCCGGGGCTGATGCCCTCCATGTTGCCCAGCGGCATAAGCAGAATCTTGTTATCGCGGAAACCCACGACCTGCGAGAGGGTGCCCTGCTCCCTCTTAGACTTACGGATCAGGCACGAACTGCCGATCCTCACGTCAGGCCCCTGCGATTCGATAGTGAGTCCGACAACCTGGGTCACGCGGCCGAGGCGTTTGACATAATCTTCGTCCAGCAAGTCCAGATATTTCGACATGTTGATGCTGTGTGCAAGGTTGTCAGTGGTCCTCATGCAGTTCCCCGATTCTGTATAGGTACATAAGGTTCTCCTTCAGCATCCTGTAGGACGATTCAAGGCTGATGTCCACAATGCCCAGCGGTGTTTCCAGCACGCACTCGGCCTTCTTGAATGTAACATCCTTGGCTATCTCGATGTTCACGGCGGTGTCCACCGCGGCGGCTATCTCGTCCCGGCTTGCCAGCACTTCGTCGTAGTCGTCGGGGGATACGCGTATGGTTACGTCTCCCGTGGCGTTCATGTTGCTAAGCTGTCCGCGTACCAGCATGGCCACAATTCCCGGGTGTATTTCAATAGTATTTGCCAATAATTTGTTAACTAATTTTGAAATTAATTCCACTACCTCGCGCTCAACGCTGAACACAATCTCTTCGCGGCGGCGGTGTGCGTCCTCCAGCACGTCCCGGGCTTCGCGGCGCAGGCGTTCGCCTTCGGCCTCGCCAAGCTTCAAGCCTTCGGCAAAACCCTTGTCGCGGGCGTCGCCGGTTATCTGCTGTGTCGTCTCCTGCGCTTCCTCCCGTGCTTCTTGCAGGATCACGCCGGCCCGGACTGTCGCGCTGTTGAGTATAAGCTCCGCGCCCACGCGTGCGCGTTCGAACATTTCTTCCACGGTGCGCAGATCTTCCTTGGCGGTAGCGCGGGAGTTCTTCTGTTCGGCAGCCCCGCCGTAAACTTCTTTAGACGGCGGCACGCCGACCGTAACCTTGTTGGCATCGTCAACCTGTGTCTGGTAATACTTCAGCACCCTAGACAATCAGATCATCTCCTCCGCCACGGGCAATGATAATTTCGCCGGTATCCTGCAGCTTGCGGATGATATTGACGATCTTCTGCTGTGCCTCCTCCACGTCGGTCTTGCGAACGGGACCCATGTAGTCCATGTCCTCGCGGATCATCGCGCCGAGACGCTTCGACATATTGCTTAGTACGAAGTCCTGCACTTCCGAGGAAGAGCCCTTGAGCGCGATAGCCAGATCCTTGTTGTCGATCTCCTGGCGCAGAACAAGCTGCATGTCTCTGTTGCTGAGAGCAATAAGATCTTCGAATACGAACATCTTCTGCTTGATCTCTTCCGCCAGTTCCACATCTTCTGTTTCCAGAGATTCCAGTATGTTCTTTTCAGTGGTTCTGTCGACAGAGTTAAGTATTTCAACAACAGCGTCCACGCCGCCGACTGTGGCCGAATCTTCGGTCATCAGCGTCGAAAGCTTCTTCTCCAATGCTCTCTCAACTTCCTTTATGATATCGGGCGATGTCCTGTCCATCATGGCTATTCTGCGGGTTACGTCGGCCTGTTTGTCCTGTGTGAGGTTCACCAGCACATCGGCGGCCTGTTTCGGTTTAAGGTAGGACAGGATGAGTGCGATGGTCTGCGGATGTTCGTTTTGTATAAAGTTCAGGATCTGGCTTGCGTCGGTCTTTCGCACAAAGTCGAAGGGGCGAACCTGCAGCGACACCGTAAGCTTCGAGATAACCTGGAACGCCCTTTCGGGGCCCAGAGCCTGCTCCAGAAGCTGCTTGGCATAGCCGATACCGCCTTCGGTGATGTACTGCTGCGCAATACAGATCTGGTAGAACTCTTCCATCACGCTTTCCTTTGTCTCCGGGGAGACAATGGCCGTGTTGGCGATCTCCAGAGTAATGCCTTCGATCTCCTCTTCCTTTAGGTGCTTGAACACCTTTGCGCTCTTCTCCGGCCCCATGGCTATAAGGAGGACAGCCGCCTTTTCACGCCCCGACAATTCTTTTGCAGTTGCAGCAGGCATTGCTGTCACCTCCAGTCATCACTAAGCCAGTTTCGCAGAAGCGCGGCAACGGCGTCCGGGTTTTCGTCCACAAATTTGTCCAGCAGCTTCTTGAGTTCCGAATCTTCCATGGTGATGCCGCCGAGAGTTTCTTCCATAGCCGCCTCGCGCTGTTCCTCCAGCTGTGTGCTGACGAGAAGATCCTCCACCGACAGCTCCGGCTCGATCTCCGTAACTTCGTCCGCCTGTGCCCTGCGCAGTATGCCCCACGCCAGCAGGAGGATAAGCAGTGCAACGAGACCCAGTGCCACAAGCGTCGCCAGGTTCATGCCCGGAGCCGGTACGTATGGTATGAACACGGGCACTTCAAAGCCGGAGGCCTCGATGGTGCCAAGGCCGGTGCCAGCGAACAATATGTTCATAACGGCCTCGCCCACGTCAAAGGTTGTGGGCAGCATGGTCTGCTGGTAGGCCTCCCATGTTATGCCTGTGTCTCCGCCGATTATGCCGGTGTTCAGCAGCTGTTCCTCGTACACATGTACATATCGGAACACCACCACCGATGCGGATGATGCGTCAAAAACTACGCCGCCGGAGGGAGTGCGCCGAACCTGTTCGTGAATGTTGTGCAGGAAGTTCCTGGTCTCGCGCCGCACCGATGCACTGCCCGCCATGTCGCCGCCCATCAAGTAGTTGATGTTGGCGTTGGGCGCAAGGCCCGGTTCAGCGTCCACCATACGGTTTTCGACTTCCTGACGCTCTGTTTGTTCGTGGTCTACCAAGCCCGTCGGGCTTTCAGGCCCCATGGGCGATGTATATATTATCTCGTGAGTTTCGTCGGTTGAGAGGTTCAGCACCAGGTTGGACAGCACGCGTACTTCGTCGAAGAGCGGCCCAAGCAGGAAGCGCACCTGTGTCTCCATCTCCGCCCGGCGTATGCGTTCAAGCTCGAACTCGCCGCTTGCCAGCTGACCCTGGACGTTCTCCCCGGCATAGTACAGCAGGTTGCCGGAGGTGTCGACAATGGTCACGTTCTCCGATTCCAGCCCCGCCACAGACATAGCCAAGTACCGCGCGATTGCGGCGGCCTGATGCCTGTCCAACGGACGGCTTAGGGCAAGCTGTACACCCGCGGTTGCGCGCTCATCGGTGGGCAACGGTATGGGGCTTCGGCGCGGAATGTTCAGGTTTACCACGGCGTTTTCCACGCCGTCTATCATACGCAGGCTCTGCGCAAGCTCGTTTTCGCGGGCGTGCTGGAAGTTGCGCTGTATGATGCTGTCCGGAGTGCCTACGCCGCTGTTTTCAAGCGCGTCGGCAAAGGTGAACATGTTGGCCGTGTCGATTCCGCTTACGGCGACCGTAAGGTTCGCGCGGCCTACGTCCTGTTCGCGCACCATCAAGGCCGTGGCGTTGTCAGCCGTGCGGCTGGGTATGCCGGCGGAGTTCAGCGCGATCTGCATTTCGGCCACAGAGTTCCACGTCGCCCCGCTTATAAACGTGACCCAGTTCGGACGCAACAAAAGATACGACGTAATAGATATCGCCGCAAGCAGTATAACAATGGTCGCCACAAGCTTCTGCTTGCGCGGCCTCTCCATTTCCGAAAACTTTGACCATATATCCTGAACAAATCGTTTTGCCCGTTCTTGCATATGCTGCTCTCACCTCGTTGGCACAAAGATTTCGGAAAATTAAACCTGCATCCTCATGATCTCCTGATATGCCTGCACTGCCCTTGTTACGACGTTAACAGTGAAGTTCATGGAGGAGTAGGCCCGTTCCTGCGCCAATATCACGGTAAGGAAGTTGTCTGTCCGGCCTGTTGCAAAGTCAATTTGAGCCACGTCGGCCTCGGTCGAGAGGGCGTTCGCCCTGTTAAACATCGCCGAAGCGGCGGACAGAACATCGTCAAACACCTGGGTCTGACGCATCCGCGTAGCAGCCAAATTATCCGCAGAAGCCAGCGGACCGGTAAGCGGTCCGATTGAATTCGCTTGCATATATGTTCTCCTTATCGAAAGGTCGTGGTCTGGCTAAACGCCGGCACTTTACTGCCGGCCGATCTCCAGCGTGCGGGATATCATGCCGCGTGTGACGTCCATCGCCGTGACGTTCGCTTCGTAGGAGCGGCTGGCCGAAATCATGTTAACCATCTCCATAACGATGTTGATGTTCGGCATCTGCACATATCCGTCGGCATCGGCGTCGGGGTGGCCGGGGTCGTGAA
>Ga0131853_10006497_pt1 | contig 21108 bp, 14 predicted proteins | sample TergutLab28metaG_FD_92764 | JGI IMG/M metagenome (GOLD analysis project Ga0131853, IMG submission 92764) | Labiotermes labralis P1 segment gut microbial communities from Petit-Saut dam, French Guiana - Lab288 P1 (version 2) (version 2) | ecosystem: Host-associated > Arthropoda: Insects >...
AGTTTTTGTTTTTTTTTTTTTTTTTTTTTTTAAACTCATGGTATGATACCTTATCAATAGCGATTAATATTAACTGACTTTCATCTAATGTTAGTATCATCAATGGATTTGCTTTGCCATTAAAAGAAGAGTTAATTCATTTTGAATATGAATTATTTTTTTTTTTTATTTTTTGTATTTTGGGGGGGGGGGGCGGTAATAAGTGAGTTATTGTTATTATTATTATTATTATTATTTTTTAAAATTTATTCTCACCTATTAGTTATTGGGTCCAATGCTACATATGTAACAATACGGACAATAAAAGAAATTGAAATTGGGTGGCAGGCAGTCTTCTGGTAAGGCCAGATCTCAACAAAAGATCAAAGTGATTTAACCCATCACTTTACACATGATGTGTGCAGTGCTCATTAGTGTGATCTTCTGTAGCTCTGTGGCAGTTGGGTGCCCTGGGAGGAACTAAAGGTTATGATCTGATCCCTTCTTAATTGTTCCTAATGCTGCAGTTATAACTGGCACAGTTTTTGTCTTCTCTTCCCACATCCTGCTGACCTCAATTTACAGGTTTTTGTACTTGCTTAGTTTTTCAGTTTCTTTTGTGTTAGTATCTGAATCATCTGGTATGGCTGTTTTGATCAGTAGGCAAGTCTTCTGGTATCAATTTTATTATTATCATTATTTGTCATCTATTTTATACAGAGTATTTACAATTATATACCTGAAACAACCCATGTTTCTAGGGTATATACTTTTGCAGCTGCTCTGTAGTTACAATTTGTACTGCATGTAATGTTATTTCACATATTATTAAATATGTTTTGTACTCTTAAATTAGTATTGTGCAAAGTAATTGTGCAGTGCCCTGTATGGCTGTTTTTTGCATTTCCTTAATTTTATGCTTTCCTTGTAAGTTGCTCAGGTATTGTCTGAGTGATTTCGAAATGGTTCCAGTTGCCCCTTTTATTACCAGTATAACTTTTGCTTTCACATTCCCCATGCATTTAATTTCTATTATGAGGTCCTCATATTTTACATTCTACTCAGCTTCTTTCTTGATCACATTTGTCTCCAGGAATTGCAACATCAATTAACATGCATGTCCCTTTTTTAATGTCATGGATTATGATATCCACTGTATTTTTAGGAATAGTTCTGTCAGTTTGCAGTTGTTGGTTCTGTAATATGGTAAACTTACCTTCATGACTTGTTTTGACTGATTCATTCTCAGGGGTGATATTACTAAAGTAACTGAATCTGATGTTGTAGCATCTTCAAGTAGACACTAAACAAATTTCTAACACAAGCTTCTCTGGGGTGACATTACTAACATAACTGAAATTGGTATTCCATTAGTTGAAATAAAAACTAAACAAAATTCTAGCACAACAAAAGGTTGATATGTGTGACAGTCAATTTATTTCTGACAGTGTGTAGTATATGATTTGCAGTGAGATTTTTAGAGCATCCTGCAAATGTTGGAACCTCTGTGGGGGGAAAGTCATTCACTTCTCCTATCAAGCCAGACCTACTGATATTTTTACTGCAAGTGGAACCAACAAATGTACAGGCTAAGTGCCATATAAATAGGCAGCAAATGCTGAAGATGCTGTCTCTTTATACACTCCCTATTCCTGGTGCCTCTATTAAATGCTTCTATTCACACTTCAAGATTTTCCATAGAAAATAGGAGTGAACTTGAAAGCCTGTCACTGATTTTCAAATTTCTCTGTGGTGAGGATTTTTTTTTATTTTTTATTTCATGTTTGGTCCAGTATTAACCACTTGTCACGTTTAGTTTACTGTATTCTGTGAATGGTTCTTCTTTCTGGATCCACAGTATGCTGAAATTTGTGCCAAAATCTTACTACTAATTTTCTTGCAGAACTACAGTTCATATAATTATGGTTCATGGACACTAGTTCCAATATGTATCACACTGTGCTGGGGGAAGAATGTACCTTTGAAACATGGAAATTGTGTGTGTTTTTCTGCTGGGAAGTAGTCAAGTAAAGCCTTTACTTGCTGTATATTTTCCAAATCTTGAAACAGTGAAGCAGTAGGTCTTCTTACAGAAGGGAATGAAATGTTGCAAGGTCCCTTGCAGTGCAAGATAATGTAGACAAATGCAAACAGCCAACCCCAGAGCTGTTCCTTGTGACTTAAGGAAAAGTGTTGAGTCTGTCTTCAGGTCTGCCAAAATGCTGGGGCCTATGTTGTAATCTGACACTAAATGGTAGTTTATGGGTTTTAAAATGGTGCAAGATTTCCATTTAGGAGACAGCCATTTAACATTATTTACTTCCCAGTCACCCTACAACTGTGAAAATAAGAGTCAGGGTGCATAAGAATGTTGAATTGCACTCGTAGAGGCCACAGATCTCAGTGAAGACGGTGTTGTGTAGTATACATCAGGACTTATAGTTTGCATTGTTGTTCTCCTGTAAGTGCACGTTTTTAGTTATACTTAAATTGTTTACTGTAAAGGAAAGAAGTTCCCAGTTACAGGTTTTCAGGCCTTCATTGGGGGGTCTTGTTCAAATGATAGCTGCCTGGTTATTTTCAGAGTGAGCATAAGTGCATGATGTTGAAACTCAGGAGACAATTATTTCAAGGTTCCAATTGTGTTTTTCTTCTTAGGCAGCCACAGTGCAGGCCTGACAGTATTCAGTTTGTCAAACATTCAGTAAAGTAACTTGCTTACACTCATAATTTATGAACTTTATAACCAAGAATTTGTGTGCAAACAATGTGAGGTTTGGAAAATACATTTACATATAATATTGAGAAGAGATGAGTTACATGAGAGAAATGCTACTGCCATTGTTTTTGGTGTATTTCAACAAATTTGTACTAATATATATTAAATATATATAGCTGCCATATCACTTGTTATTAGCAGAACTCAAAGATACAGTCAGTGCATTTGCAATGCTAGTCTGTCACGGAAGTTTAGGAAAGTCAAGAGTGAAATACAGTAACCCTTCACCTAGCAGAGTTTTGACTGGCATGTTTGAAAACAAATACATGGGAGTGGTGGGGGGATGCTGAAATTATTGAAATACACAGGGATAAATGTTGGACGTTACCCACTGCAGCAGCTGACAGCATCAGCTATTTAATCGAAGCATCTCAGTTTTATGGTGCTTGCTTGCTGTTTTACATGTATCACTCTACACAATCCTATTAAGATGTTCGCACATTGTGGTTTTACATAACAGACTGTGATCACCTTCCTAATGCATGTGCTGGACAAGGAATCACTGTAAGTGTTCAAGTGAAATACGACTCTACTGCTTGCAGTTGTGGGGTGGTAGTTTATTCCAAGATCAGAAAGGTCATAGAGCACAGGGTTTCCTTACAAGTAGCCCTGTATATCGTACCATTTCCTGGCCTCAACAAACCTTAAAGTGTGGGAACAAGTTCTATGACATTCTCTTGAAGCTTATTCTCAAAATGAAGCAATTATCATGTTAAATCATTCTACAGAGTATCAGTGGTTGAAGGGTAGTCTTGTATACTATTACAGAAATAGGAATTACAATAACTAAGACAAGGTGTTGCAAGGAGCTAAGAGTATTTTGTTGATTTTTGTACTTACATGTCTCATACATAATGACCATGGAGATGGATATATCAGTATTATTTGCTGTAGCTGCTAAAATGTCCATACTGTCTCTCTTCAGATGCCAGCTGGTTGAAGAAGGAATCCATTACATCACATAACAATCACAAATCAAGACGAAGTATCAGATCAATGACGGACCATGTCAGCATACCACATCCTTATTTTTTACACTGCAGTTACAGTTATTAAGCAGTCTGATTCTCTCTGCTCTGTATTTCCACATTTTTCATATTGACCACTAAAATGAAGAAACCATTATTTTATATTGTTCTTGTATTTTTGGACTAAGGCCACGGAGTTTAGTTTAGTTTAAGTGTTGTGGTTGCATGTAGAGTTTAGCTTGTGCTGAAGTGACTTGGGGCTGTTCTGTGCTTGAATGTCCTCAACTTTTCCATAAGTATGCACATGCTGAATCAACTGCAGTCATACCTGTGTAACCAGCAATAAAACATTTGTGGCTACAAGTTTAGAGTATAGATATGGTACTGAACTTTTCTTCCATAAATTTGTCTACAAGTAGAAGCATGGAAGGACAGGAATTCCCTGTATGAATGAATGGATTCAAAGGTGAGGTAATATACCATGTGATTCTCAGTCATTAATATTTAAGCTATAAGTTCCACCATTCTGAACTTTATTATTGTAAATTACCTAAGGACAGCATAAAGTTTACAGTATGAACTGAAACTCATTCACTTGTTAACTTTTTATCTTAAGCCCAAGCAATAATAGATCTGTTTTGTCTCTGTTATTTCTAAATCTGAAACCTTGATACTATGGTTCATTTTGCAGATGAGATGTTGCAAGGAATTAAAAGGAAAAAACATTCCTCTTCACTTGTGTGTGAAGTCAAAACATCTTAGTCCAAGAAAACAGCACATCAGCCAAGTACCAACATAACCTGAACTCAGCACTAAGGCTCTACAAAACAGAATGGGCCAAGTTCATTAATCAGAAAACCTAATGCTAAATAAACAACAAGAACCATACAACATTTTAAGTGAACAGTTTTATTTCCCTATATTTCAGCATTAAAATGAAGGGTACAATTTTTTCCCAGACTTGTACCAGATAATACATTCAAAATGTATCATCTGTTATTCATCTGACCTACAAAATCCAATCTTATTAATACAAAACACTTATGTGTCACTGAATACCAATGATCGTATGTTAAGTGTTGGACCCACAACGTGGAATAAGAATCACATTACATTAAACATAAATTAAAGACTAACATATTAAACCCTACTAAAGTCAACATTACTGCAACAACGTAAAAGAACACTGCTGTCAGTATTACAAATATCTACAATTAAAGTTGCAGGCCTCAACATGGAATTTGGTATGGAGTAGTCTAGGTTATACTTAAGTCATGAATTCCTTTAGCAGGAATACTGTCAAAATAAACAGATGAAATTGAGTGGGTGCAATCTGAATGAACCACCCTCATGCAGAAACACTGCGGCCATTATTTTAATGCATTTATTACACTAAAATAGTCTTTCCTTCCAACTACATACAGGACAAATTTAAAGTAAATCACTAATGGGCAAACAATACTCCATGTTACAAACTTCATTTATGAGTGTATTTCCATTTCTGGTTACAGAAAATTCCATTTTTATTCTTTGACAACTGCCTGCAGCTATAAATAAAACCCTGTTACAAGCTGCCACAGGCATCATGGCAATGCACTACAGAAGATGGAAATGTAAATCCAATCAGCCACACCACTAATACAACAGCTCAGTAGTAACAGAATGGGACAACTACTGCCAAAACAAGATTGTACAAGGAAATGCATTCTACTGCAGAAATGTAAACCTACATATGCCCACTTGCATTCACAATACCATCATCTTCCATTCCGTACTATAGCCAGGCTCCACGTCAGTAACATAACCAACATCAATTTTACAGCAAACCAGAGAGAAATGATGATAAATTTTGGTAGTGAAATAAATATAACTGCAATCCTATCCACAAAAGAGACATGCTATCCCATTGCAACTGTTGTTATAATATCAATCATTCAGTATATGATCACACTGCTTCAAGAGGAAGCAGCAATGCCCTCCCAGTTATCCAACATGTATTCTGTAAGTGGACCTTTGTTCATGGATCACCAACTTATTTACTATCCTCATTCTCTGCATCTCTCTCTCACTTGTCCTTTTCTTCCTTGTCTGCAACATACATTTGCTTTAGGGTAGGACTGGAACAGTTAATGCGTGGCACACTGTACCCTACTGGGTCCATGACCTGCCTCATCTTCATCATATGCATTCTTATATTCACGTCGCCTAGCTTCCTGCTCAGGATCCATTTCCACTAAAATACACTCCTCTGCAGTGTCAGGAATCACTGCCTCAGGTCTGCAAAAGCAAAAGCGTGTATTTCAGAACTGAAGAAATTTGTGAGATCTGAATTACTGTTACCTTCTAACACTATAAAACAGCCATTTTTTTAAAGTTGCAACGAAGTTAATGCAGTAAAATTTGGGCATAATGAACATTTTACAGAGACAGATATTGGTTATAATGGAAGTTCATTAGACAAAGTAATACAAATTAATAACTTAAGATTTATTGTTTCTGCTAATGCCCAGTGTATTTTTGCCACAAGTGACATACTACATGTTCACAGACATATTATCCAGCATAAAAACAATTGTTCACATCCTTCTATTATGCCATAAACTACAACCACACACAGACAGAAAGAGACAGTGATCAATCATACTAGTTCAGTTTAACTTATGCATATGGCACATCATTTGTGATGCACCTGAGACTTCACTACATGCATAAAAACTCCACTGCTCTTCTCAAATTACATGAATATACACCTGAAAAGTTACAAAAACACTGCCCCACATTAAGTTTAATTAAAGAAGCTCTACTGCAGTCTTATGACCTGCATCTCATCTGTCTCTTCTTCGTAATTTACCACCTGTGAGGAAACCTAACTTACAGATCTAGATAAGAGAATCTCTTGGAAAGTGTTCCTTACCTAGGTGGTAGACAGTTTTCTAACTGTGGAATCAATTCCGGGGGTAAACTTGTTGGAAAGTTCACTAGGAACTGGATGATGAGACGTCCCTTCTCGAAGGGGTTCTTGTATTGAGGCATACCTTCATTCATAACACACTTTACATCACCATGTTTGGTTACTTCACCTGTAACAAATTATGAATTCATGTTAGAATTACCTTCATCAACATGAACTGCAAAGTAAATGTCACTTAGTGTGAATTGAAAGAATTTTTCCAATCATCATTTTCAAAGACATCTTACACTTCTGCAACCAGCCAGTGTATAAGGTGTTCTTTGTGGTATGCTGACAGAGTTCACTAACACAAGACATCCAATGGTCTTTCTTGATGCACTTTCTTCCATGTAAAAATGTCTAGTTCACTACATACTGTGCACTTATGCGATATGTTCACAAAGGCAGTGTTCAAAAAGCTAAAAAAAATTCAGTCTCCATTTTTTCATCAACACATTAAAACTGGAATAAAACCACAATCCCCCATCAACTGTAGTTTTGTTTGGTGACGGAACAGGAAACTTACTTCCACTTTCGAGCATTAGCAGTGGCCACGCTTCGCTTAACCCTCTATTTCCAATAATGCTACAGTCCAACCAACACTTTCCTTGTTCAGGAATATATACCCCTGTGCAACCCACAGTGAACAAACAGTGTACAAAATTTTGAACAGAAGTAGCCGGCTTGTGTCTACTGGACAGCAAGGTGTGGTACAGAAGAACTGCAAAAACCGAGTGAAAGATGAAGGAACATAAACCTGTCAGCTGGCCATGCAATGCTGACTGTTCAAACTTCTGAACTGCATTAGCAGCTTGTGTCCACTAGACAGCACAAAGCATAATGGCAGAACTGCACAAACTGGGTGATACATAAAGGAATATAAACCTCTCAGCTGGCCAGGGACTGCTGTACTTTTAAAATCTGTGACACAGTTTGCAAATGGCTGTCAGCTGTTTCTGCCAATAGCCAGTGAGAGTGCCACAATAAGGGCTTCATTAAAGCAGCTTAAAAATTAAAATATCTTGCAAAGAAGAACCTCTTACACAAGTCTTCATACTAACCAAAAATTACATTTTCAAAAATTAAGGTCCTGTTTTCACAACACAGCACTACCTCATGCATTTTAAGCAATCGGTTCTGACATGGCTGCAAGGTGACAACAATCCAACTGTTCACACTGCAATTATTGTTCAGTAGGCACACTGCAGGAAAGATGTTTTCAACCCCAGTATACTAGTATACTATTTGTAACTTCAGCACACACCACTGTGCAATGACATGCAGCAAGTGAGGCATAAAACTACACTTCACAAAAGTAGAATTTTGATATATCTTGTCAACATTACTTTGCTGCACACAACCACACAACCAAAACATGCAATGTGAAGTTCTCATATAAAGTTGATGACTGAAGTCTTCTGGACTATGATGATGTGTCAAATTAGTAAGCAATGACAGATGCTACAGAGGAACCTGCTTTAAGACTTTAATCTTCAGCAACATGTGAGTTATTGGTTTTCTGGAATAACCACATGCTTTATGACTACAATACACCAAAGAAAGAAGCTCTGACAATCTGAGCAAGAAATACAAAGTCTGAAGTTTCTACAGCATGTGTGGTCTCTAGGTTATGAAGCTGTGCAGTCTGGTTATTATCTTCCCTAAAAATGGAAGTAGCAGGTTCTTCCAGAATGTTGGAAACACACAGCATCATACCCCAGATGATCATAATATCATAGCAAGTTTAAAAACTGTTGTTTGAAGAAGTAAATATCAATTAACCCTCTCACAGAATGAAAGTAATATGTTACCAAGCTAAATATGCAGCCAGTGACAGGAAGCAGGAAGGACAGTGCTAGCAGGAAGCCAGAATGGCAGAAGGGTGGTGGTGGGGGCAGCAATCACGTGGAAACTTGCACTGTGAGGCCAGACAGTCACCTTTAAAACTGGACAAATCGGGAGAGAAGTTCACATATTCTGGATGAAAATTTACATTTGATGAGTAGTACTTAGATCAAACTGTATGATGAAACAAAGAGAAAATCTAACTTTACATTTGCGGTGAAGTTGAAATAGGACCACACAGTGTCTTCTGAAGCTAAACTCATCACACTACTTTGCAGCAAGCACAAAAGTATTATTTGGTCCACAGTACAACTCACCTGGAATAGCTGTGACAACAAGATCTCTATCATCAAGCGTCTTTATTACTCTCTGAAAACCACAAAGTGCCTCAACCAATTCAATATTCATCCGCATGATCAGATCATTATTCGAGCGCCTGAAAATAAAAATCAAGGCAGTCACAATATGTGTTTCCTGTATTCAAACATCTGAGTTCACACAACTGCTTTATTTCTCCCCAGATGGTGTAACAGTCAAGAGATGACAAATGTCCAGTTCCCACCATCACAGGATACTGAAAAGAGGCGCCTAAAGGTCAACATATACCAAACTTTGGATCATTTTCCTAGTCTTATAAATGACACAAAACAGCATCATGTTCCAGGTTATCCCATCACAAACTCTGTTGGGTTATGACACATTCACAAAGAGAGATATGAAGGGCCTTGTAATTGACATATTTTCTTGAAATTATCTGGTCACCAGCCTGTTACTGAATAAATGAGGGACAAGGGACAAAATCACACATACAAACTCCAAAATGTACCTTACAAAAAATAAGATAGGCAAAGTATGTATAACATAACACTGTAGCGTGTTTATGTAATGTTTATACCCCTAAGCTATTCTACCATCCTGATACCATTTCAGTCAAAGTGAGCACTTTAATGACAATTTAACATCACTGGCAAAAATTAAACGTACTTAGGTCTTCATGTAGACTGCCCAATATTTTTGCCTGATTGAACGAAACTCAGATGTTAACATGTTTTCAAACAAGTCCCCAGCTTCATGAAAATCCATCCAGTAGGTGCCGGGCTGATACAAGAAGACAGATGGACACAAGGGAGGTAACGTATATTTTTCCTGACAATGCACACGTGCCTACAAAAACCAACATCCTAAATCTGTGATGAATGTTAACACGTGGAGCAGCTAAGTGTGACCACCACAAATATAAACCATAACTCCAAGATATGTAGTGTGGATGGCAGGACACCTTCAGTATATCACACGATGGATGAGAAGCGAAATATCTGTTCTAGCACCCTAGAACTACATTTGCATTTTTCTTCCTGTTCTGCATTTCTGCAAATGCAAAGTACTCACTTGTACACATCATGTTCTTTCTCATCCAAGACAATAATGATGTCTCCTGGTTCGAGTCCTGGTTCTTGGTCTCCTTCCCCTCCAAATGTAATCTTCTGTCCATCCACCATACCTTTATCAACATGTACCTCTAGGATCTTACGATCTCGAATAGTCTGTAAATAAATTGCACTGTTTTGTGATCATGAAGTCATTGCTTTATTCATTAAAAGAACATACCTGTTCTTAAAAAAAAAAAACCCAATGCCTGGAAATCCTCTTTTGAAGTCCTTTTTATATTCTCAAACTTAATTTACCTTGCTGGTGTCTTGTTTTCAGTCACAGTAAATATGTGACAATGGTACTGAAATAATATTCCAGCACTGTTTCCAGGCATGGCAATGATTTAGAATATACATACAGCCAGCAGAATGTCATCACATATCTATAAATTTTTATTTTACACAGTAAGTCTGCTTATTTGTTAGACCTCAAATGTGCATGGTAAAGAAATAAGTGACACATTCTGACCTGAAACCGCTGAACAGTTTGCAGATTGGCAAAACATACCTTCTTTCCCTGGCATGTCTTGCAGCGATCCTTAGGATTGATCCGCTCTCCCTGACCACGACATTCTGAACACATCGATTGGATCTGCTGGATCATACCTGGACCTAACTGCTGTATTTGAACCTGCATTCCAGTACCTCTGCAGTTGGGACATTGCTCAACTGCACCCTTCTTACCACCCCGACCTGTAACATCAATTACAGGCCTAACTCATTTTCAGGAGCCACAGCAGATGACAGTGAACACCCTTAAGTTGGTTGGAAAATTTGGACATGTGAAGAGCTTAAGTGTAACCTGCACACAGTAAAATGTGTAAGGTGGGAGTGCATAAACCACAGGTGCAACGCTGTCATGGCAAATGGTGGTGCCTAATATTTGTGGGTCCAAAATACCTGCTACATGTTACCCTTCTGATGCCTAGAATTTTAGGCAACTCCTATACTTCTGGAAAATTTGTGCACCCTTGGCATGGGTGTACCATTTACAGCAAAATGAACAGGAATGGAAATGCAACACACACACTGCAACTAATACACTGCATACAAGACATGTACAAGAGAAAATATACCATACTGTAGCTAGTCTTAAGTCACAATCATGGAACAACAAAGGACTATGACCAACCCCATTGGGAAGCTCAATGCCAGAGCAACACAAAATCAAAACCAATCCTTTTTGTTTCCTTAACTCAAAATGATTAACTGCACCATACAGGAACCTCAGAGAAGATGGAACAAAGTAGTCAGTATAGAGATGTTATAGGCTGGATGACCTGAATGTTCTACTCTCCAGTACATCCAGATCAGCCCCACTGTCCACCAGGACTACAGCCACAGCTAAGAAAGCACGGAATTAATCCTCTTCTCCCCCATATGTCTTCAATGACAAGCAAGGGGAGCAATTCACTTTTTACACAATTTCCTTTGGCATTTTCTTGTTATCCAGAAGGTCAAGAAACCCACTGCTTTCACAGACAAATGTGATGAGGTATTCATAAAAGCTTGCTACCGGACCACATCTTAAGTGCCTAGTATATATAGTCAAACCTCAGTTCACGAACTTAATTCGTTCCTGAAGGTCGTTCGTAAACCGAAACTATTTCCCCCATAGGAATTAATGTAAAATGGATTAATCCGTTCCTGAACCCCAGATGATTGCTTATTTAAACTTTTACAACAGTACTTTGTGCACAAGTTCTTAACACAAAATCAATGGAAACCATTAATTCTATCACAAAAAAGATAAACACAACACTAAGCAGATCAAATATAGATGAAAACTTAATTTAGTTTTACCGTCCTGTATGGAGGAGAGCTGACGGCGTAAGTGGAAGGTGGTGAGGAGGAGAGTTGACGGCGTAAGTGGAAGGTGGTGAGGAAGTGAAATGTTACTATTTGGAAGGGAATTCTTTTTCTTTTTTCTGTCTCTTGGCACCACTCGACTCTGCTTCAGACCCACTGGGCCTCTGTCTCACTAAAAAGTTGTCCAGTGTGATTTGTTTTTGTCTAAGTTTTAAAATGTTTCTAAAGTGACACATGGCATTATCACTGAAAATGTTTATGCTGCGGCTTGCCACTGCTTTATCAGGGTGATATCATTCCACGAAACTTTGCACCTCACCCCATTTTGCACAAATTTCACGGATCAAAGAAGTAGGAACATCCTCCCTTCCTCCTCCTCTGAAGACATTTCCTCCACAATCACCTTTTGTAGCTGCTTCTGTAGTTGTTCCAGTTCTTCTGTGCTGAGTTCATCTTTGTGGTCCTCTAGTAACTCCTCCACATCTTCACTGTTAACTTCTAAGCCCATGTTTTTGCCTAGAGACACAATATCATCGATAACAGCAGAATCTTCATTGTCCAAGCCCTCAAAGTCTCTGCCTGTAACACATTCTGGCCATAATTTCCTCCAGGCCGAATTCATGGTCCTGTAAGTCACTTGCTGCCAGGCTTTGTCAACAAGAGTTAAGCAATGAAGAATATTAAAATGGTGTTTCCGTAAGTCTCTGAGTGTTAATTCTGTGTAGTAAATGAGCTGAAGAAACACAGACATTATACACAAAAGCTTACATCAGTCTTTTAGGTTTTCCCCCTTCTAGTTTTGAATTTCTAAACATGACTGGAGGATGTGGACTATTCATGTGGTCCAGGATTGGGTCCACTGTGCACTCTTTTGGGCATAATAATGAACCTTCAATTTCCATGCAATGCAGGGGGTTTCTTCAGCTTCTCAAGAAGTCCTTTGCTCAATGGAGATGGCCTATGTTAAAATTCTATGATCAAAAACCCAATTACATCAGTTCAAGATTTTGCTCTGTGTAGTTTTCAGTGGTAATGAGATTTGTGGGGCATGGTGCACATGAGGGAGAAGAAAAATGTATACAAAGTTTTGGTGGAGAAACCTAAAGGAAAGATACCACCTGCAAGACCTAGGCTTAGATGGAAGCCTGCTATTAAAGTTGCACTTGACAGTGGATGGGATGGTATGGACTCCGTTAACTCAGAAACATGTACCAGGCTCTTGTGAACACTGTAATGAACCATCAGCTTCCATAAAATATGGGTTTCTTGTCTAGTTAAAGAAGCATTAGCCTCTCATGAAGGACTATGCTTCATAAAGTACTTATTACAAAACAGGATGTTGTGCTCATGCTGAGGGTTGAGAGTTACAAGTGAACAGACAAGCATGTTACAAATAAACTCCACCCCACCAATCTGACCTGCAAGAAACCAAACCCTATACATGGAAGCAATATGTTACGTAACTTCATATACTTTACCTTCACACTTATCACAGATAATATTCTTCTGCAATGCCAACTTTCGCACAGCGCCCTTGTACAGTTCTTCTAAAGACACACTCAATTGATGAATCACGTCCTTTCCTCGTCTTTCTCGCCTACCCCTGGCACCAGCACGTCCACCACCAAAAGCTTGTCCGAAGAACATATCAAAGATGTCCATTGGTGATGAGAAACTACCTCCTCCCATTCCACCTTCCTTGAGGGCCTGTTCTCCTCCTTGATCATAAATCCGTCGTTTTTCTGGGTTTGCCAAAACTTCATAGGCTTGTGAAATCTGTTTGAACTGTTCAAAGGAAAAAGGCAAACGTGTAAGAACTCTAAAAGCAAAAGCACATTATTCAAATGATACTAAACATGTATCAGATATATCTGTTAACACCATATTTCCACTAACACATCACCACATCCTAGAGCCTTAATGTGTTTCAGAGTCACTACCACATTTCCTCAGTTCAAAGACATGCTTTTTTCACACATAAATTTCTGAAATCAGGGTGCATCTTACATTTAACTGTGTCTAAGCATCAATGTCAAAAAAGAGTGTAAAGGAATGGAAGCAAGGAAAATTATCACACCCACAACATTAGTCACCACACATTAACAGAGATGGTACCAAAAATATGCTGTGCATGGTAGAACTACTTTAATGTGGCACTGCCACAACATGACCAGGTACCAGATTATCGTGTTATTTTCATTTCACGACATAAAGAATTAGCATTTTTAATTATCACAGGCCCAGTCATGGGTCTTCCTTCCAAATGCATTGGTAAACCACTTACACATCACTTTAATTGATTGTACGAATTTCAACTGTTGAAAAAGCCCTTCACACTTTTGTCCCATGCTATTAATGATCACAACCTCTCCTTAGTTCACATCAAATCTCATCCATATACTATACAGCACCATCCTCCACTTTGTAAGATGAATCTGTAATACATTTACCCCAATCTTCTAATTTAACACAAGGTAAATATGCTTTCTTCTTAAAGGTATATCTGCTTCTCACAACCTCTTCACATCATCTGTCTAACCAGTTCATTCCCAACCTGTGTTACATTTACTTGCCATATCCACTGTATCATTTCCAAATTTTCTACACTGAAATATGTGCCGCTGCTTGCCACCACTCTTCACTTAATGCTTTGCCAAACCATCTTTTGCTACCCTTTCATCTCACATCCATGAAACTACTGGCCTCACTATCATGTACAAGCAGCTCTCGTGATCACAAAACATTTCCATTTACAACAGGTTATCAAACCCTCAGCCTGCAGGCCACACGAGACCCAATCATTCATTTTGTGCAGCCCTCAAACTAATAACATTCTGAAAACAAATGTTGCCTGTCCAAAACATCACAGAACTATTTTTGAAGGTATTAACTGTTATGTCATATATGTCATATGCCATGATAATACACATCATACATCAGTAAAACAGTAACAATAAAGTGAGGTATTTCAATAAGTAAATTATATGTACTTCAGTTTTATTATTACAAATAAAACATTATTCACAGAATGCTAATTTTAAGCAAAAATTTAATTTTCATAATAATTCATTTGGTGGACACACGACTTCAGTTTGAGGCCCCTGGTTTAAACAAATACTAGGCTATACATGAAAAATTTATTTTCGTTGTTGCTCAAAGATCCGACATTTAGCATGGAACATTTCTTCCACTCGTACTTAATGAAATGGGCCAACATTTTTCTTTGCAGTGGGTTCACTATCAGTTCCTTATTCCAACCTGCTACACAATTCTGCTAATAAAAGAACACATACAACTAACGATTCCCATACCTCTGAAAAATTCTTTACTTTTCTTCTCAGTCATTACAGCATAATCTACAACACTTTCCTCCACTAGTGAACTCATCCTGAGTACACCACCATATCTACCAGTCACAGTTCCAAAATAATTCAGTTTTCATATTATTCATACAGTGTTTTCCTTGTACATCAACAATCCTCTCCCTATTGACTCCTCTCTCTGAGGAGGAATTCATATCATGCCCTTGTTACCTCAGTAAAAATCTGAGGTGTGTTGAAAATTCACTTGCATCTCCCTGATTAAGAATTATGCCAGAAACAGATGACTAAATTCTCAGCACAGACCAAAAAAAATTAGGTTATAACGGTAAAATTGCTTAAAGTCAAAATCTCTTTTAGTAATGCCCACAAATATCTTATAACAACCATTATATTGCGCCAACAGCCCTGGTCATGTGAACTTCAAATCGGAGAAGATCAAAGAATCTTAGAGGTACACAGACCTTGTGTCTTGGAATCTTAAATACAAATAAACACAGTATGTGCCATGCAATAAGAGAATTATGAGAAATGTACAGTATGTACACTAAAACATTTACATTACCTTATCACCCTCATTAGGATTCTTGTCAGGATGATATTTTAATGCCAACTTCCTATAGGCTTTCTTTAATTCTTCAGTACTGCAACTGGGTTTCACTCCCAACACATCATAAAAGGTGGTCTCCTTTACCATTTTTAATGACTAGACCTCTGTTATCCGAGAGCTAAAAAAAATGTCGACAATTATTACCCTGATGTATATACACCTTGGGACCAAGCTGCCAATTATGGCATGCCTATCAGTCTGTATACCTGGCCAGTATGATTTTTAATACCTTAAATTACTTATTTATAGTGTCAAATGATAAATATACTGGCAAAATGAACAAAGCTTGGAAGTTTACTTCAAAGTATTATCCCAGCATTTAATCACAAAGCCTGAGAAAAGCCGTAAAGACCTATGGACAGCACAACGCCAGACAAGCCTGGTTGTACATGTCTTAGAGAAGCAGTAGTGTTATCACTTGTACCACCTTGCTCACAAACTGAATTATACATTAAATATTACAAATGTTTAGTAGCATCCCTGGTAGCAGAACATCAAATGAAATGGTACAGTGATGATAATAGCTGGAAGCAGTTGTGGCCCATTAGTACATCCCAACATTTTTGGAAGCACTAAAAAAAATGCAAAACAACAAAAATTTGATGTTCTTAAGGTAGCGACATATCATGGTCCCAACACTTCCAAAAAACCGGCAACCTCCAGCAGAATCCTGATACTGCAAGTTTCTCCATATACTACCAGACTACACAGCACCACATCTCAAAAAACTCCAACTGGGTCCTGAACCATGCATGTATTCAGCTCAGCAGTTTGGCTGTAATTGTTGTAAAACTTGGGAACATCACTGAGACTCAGGAACAAGTGTAATCTAAAAAAATGGAATGAGTCACAAGGAACATAGTGGTGAGGGATAACTCCCTCCCCCCATCAGCATAAGCAAGATTTGATACTGTGTACTGCATGATATGAGGCAGACTTCACCAAATTGTTCTTTACTTTCAAGATTGCATAGTTTCATGGCCATGTGCGTAAACGCAATTTCATTCACGGTCACAGGAAAAGTTCGGCCTTCCCTGAGCTGATTTGCATGAATGTGGAATGACCAGCTTCATCAATGGATCTGCTGTCTCTGGGCTTTTTCTTGTTGGGTAATTTGGGATCTGTCTTGTATGCCAACCATCCACAAATGAAAGAGGAAGTAAAAAGAACATATTCAAAAGAAATGGGACAAAACCACCATGGATACACTCCATGCAGGTACTAAGGCGCAAAACACAGAAATTTATAACTGCTAAGCACTCCACAGATCATATTTTGAATGTCTGTGACAACAGCCTATGATTCTCTAACAGCAGCTCTCCTGTTCAACCACCAACCATCCACCTAAAATTGTATGTGATGTGGAAACATGTTTTGGACTAAATTTGAAAGAGAGATTTGATGATTAACCTTTATTGCCCTATGTAACTACATGATGGTCTCTAAAATATACTGGCAAATGGCCTAGGACGTCATACATATGCTGCTCTGTGTTTACTAGGTAGCCATTTAAATGTACATGCTAAGCCACAAATACACTGTCCATCAAGAGATACAAGTGGCATTTAAATGTCTCATAAACATAAACTACAAATACGAAATAACTCGTGGATAGAAGCACCGAAAATGTACCCATTCATGGCTTAGCCTGAACACTTGCTGGAATAAGCCTATGATTCTATACCAGATTTTTCTCTTCAACCTCCATCATTCTCAAACTACATAGGAACTGGAAATGTGTTTTGAACTAAAATTAAGTAAAATATTAATTGAATGAACAAAGTTATTTCCCAACATCAGCACTAATCACACTGAAACACTGAGTCTGATCCAGGGGGATCGATACAATTCCAACATCTAAGTAGATTCACCATTTCAAAATACTGCAGCCTGCATACATCAAGACAGCACAAAAATGTCAAGTGACTGCCTTGTGGTGCCCACAACATGTGTTTGGTACATTAGTACAGGTAACATTTGGAATGCACAACATGCACAAATGCCAGAAAAACAGAATCACTGGCTTAGAAAAGAACAGGGCATATAAATGTCACCACTATTGCACAAGGTTACATAAGGCCAAATGTGGCTCAGATATTGAACATAAAAAATGCAAACAATGTTTCTGTGAGCAATCTGCTTTGGAAGCAGCCACCTGGCCCAACATGGTGATGAAAATATTTAAATGTACAATCTAACGATGCAATAGTGTTAACTTACAGGTTAGCATGCTGGTTACAGGTGCACACAGTAATACGAATAAATACTAATCAAACTGCCTGCAACTGCAAATAGTGATATAATATTTTTATAAAGACAATGTACACATCAAATTTGTATGATATAACCCCAAATATGGGCCACCATCATGTCTGTAACTGCTGACTTACAAGCATTTCATACAGAATTCGGGGACGTGTGTATCTGTTTACTAATCAAACTTGAAACATCCAATTTCATTTCGTCTGCATTGTAAAAAAAAAACATGACACGCACGGTCGCCATGTTGTCTTACAATCTACACACGGATGATTTTCAATTTCCGCGAATCCCATCGTCATGCACCACTTCAGGACCCTACACTCCCACGTTACAAACGCCATGTTGTTGTTGTAGCAAAATTAAAAGGTGCAGATTTAGGGTGGCCTCAAATGGAACAAAGCACATACAAAATTCGTCAAAACCGTCACTGGGCTCAACAGTTTAAACAAGACTCCGAAAGACAGCACGGCGAAAGCATAACCCTCTGTCCTTCAAACAAAGTGAGCTACCAATATTTCAGTGATTTTACATGCCAAAATTATTAGTAGGCTTCTGCACAGGTGAAGGAATAAAGTGAAATGGGGTACTTTGCTATTCTGTAACAATGGGACCGCCTATCCTTCATAAGCAAAATTGTCACCCAAAGTAAAAATTTTCCACAATACACGCTTTTAATATATGAGGGTCAAACTACAACAAATATACAATTCCCATTTGTGTGGGAAAAGTGCACTACATAGGCCTAAACCTAGAGTTTGAAATTTCCTTAGTTCCATTTCCGGGATGGCCGATTCAATACCAAGGTCACATTTCCACGAAGGAAAATTCATTCCTGTTTAGTCCGAGTATGTATTAATGGTGAATATTTACACATTTTCCGTTCGTAAACGTCAGAAACACTATAAGACTTCAGTTTAAATTCTGATTTCATGTTCCTAAAATTTCACACAATGTGCTTCTGGAAGTTTCTCCATTCACGTCTCAGGATACGCTTCCTACTAGCATTCATTTACATTCCCAATAACGTTAGCGACAGACAAGCCATTCATCTAACGTTTGCAACAAACGTTAACAACAGATAAGTACAGTTTTTTTGCTAAGCTACATTTTTAGAACGCAATGTAACTACAAAACACCAAATCCACGATATTTCGAAGATTAACCGCAGAATACATTGTACGTACATGGGTAATTTCTTACCTGGTTTTGCTTAACTACAAGCACTTCAAATTGTGCACGCAGTTACTAAAATAAACTCTGGGCCCACTTAGCACACTACTCCTGTGATGCCAATTGTACAATATAAGTACGACAATAATTTCTAGAAGCTTCGCGACCTTAGATCTCCAATTGACCAATGGTGAACAAAAACGTTACTGACGTCACTAGGAGGAACTACGCCAACGACATCTGACGTAAAGGGAAACAGATGTAACCCGTTTACCAGGGCTACCACTGTAACACAGTAAAATTTCTGGGTGGCCCCGACGTGCCCATGTACTTCATTATTTTCCCCATAGATGGATGACGGGGCCCACTCTCGCGCTCAGGGTTACGCGCAAGCACTACAGTGAAATTCGTCAACAGATGACAGAAGACATACGAAAGCACGTTACCGTACCCATGTTGCCATAACGTTTCGCTTTCTGCGTGCCGTAATTTTAAACATCTTTCGCCGTAAAGAGGGCGTATGTATAACGTACGGATACATGCGTGCAATAGTATTAACTGGATTCCACGAAACAGACAATACTGGTGGCTGTCAATAGGTCTTTCTGAGCACCTATCGTCAACTAAAGGAGAAGTTACCAGAACATTTTAAATAGGATTATGTAGGATCTTCAGCGCCCCCTCTGCTGATGATCGGCAGAGGGGGCTTACAGTCCAAAATACGACTCGAACCAAGGTTCAGGTCCAGTTTTCCCGACATACCCAATGTTTTGTCTTTGTTGCGCACAAGGAAATTCAGAAGCCAAACAAATTCTCCTATTCTAATGTTCGTGTTTCTTTTGTGTTTTAATAAAATTTGTCCCTGATTATCTATAACATTAATTTTAATATTAACCTAATTACAAAAGGCTTCAAAGTTACTAAGGGATTAAGACAAGGTTGCAGTTTATCGCCAACTTTATTCAAAATATACCTAGAACGAATGCTAAGGAGCTGGAAAATGAAATGCCAGCCAATGAGTATACCAATTCAAAACATATATACTCACTTAGTTTTGCAGATGGCCAGGTATTATAAGCACAAGATCATGTTTACATGGAGTATATGGAAAGGAAGCTAAAGGAAGAATATGAAAAATGAGGACTAGCCATAAATTTAGAAGAAAACAAATATGAAAGTAGGGGAGAAGGAAAAGAAATTTTAAAATATGGCAGCGGTGAAGAAATAAAACCATGTACAGAATGGACTTATTTAGGTACAAAAATCGATCCGTCGGGAGATAATACAACAGAAATAAAACACAAAATTAGTCAAACAAGGAAAGCTATAAATGCTTTAAATTCTATTTGGTGACAAAAAACTACTAATAACAGAAAATTATGCATTTATCAAACTATAATTCAGAGCATTATTGTATGTGGTGCAGAAGTATGGCAAATCCATACCACAGAAACAAAAAAAAAATTATCTACAGAAATGGACGTGCTAAGTAAGTCAGCAAGAAAATCAAAGATGGAAAGAATAAAAAATGAATATATAAAGGAAATAATGGGATTGAAAGGGAAGCTGGACATCATGGACATAATAGTGAAGAAAAGACTACAATGGTATGGCCACGTCAAAAGGATGCCAGCGGAGCGAATACCAAAATTAATTATGGACGGGATACCACGGGAGAGAAGGAAAAGAGGACGTCCAAAAAAAACGTGGATGGAAGGAGTACAAGCAGCCACGACAACAAGAAATTTAGAACCAGGTCAATGGAGAAACAGACAGGAATGGCGTTTGGATTCCGGAAGACGGCTATAGTTGTTAAAAAAACAGATAGATAGATAGATAGATAGATAGAGATAGATAGATAGACAGACAGACAGATAGACAGATAAATAGATATATATATAGATAGATAGATAGATAGATAGATAGATAGATAGATAGATAGATAGATAGATAGATAGATAGATAGATAGATAGATAGATAGATGG
>Ga0131853_10006500_pt1 | contig 21107 bp, 11 predicted proteins | sample TergutLab28metaG_FD_92764 | JGI IMG/M metagenome (GOLD analysis project Ga0131853, IMG submission 92764) | Labiotermes labralis P1 segment gut microbial communities from Petit-Saut dam, French Guiana - Lab288 P1 (version 2) (version 2) | ecosystem: Host-associated > Arthropoda: Insects >...
AGGAAAAAAGCTAAGAGCCTTTTTCTTAACTTTCCCTGTTTGAAGTTGATTTTTATCAGCTTCAATTTATTTTAACATGAAAGATTAAGTTTTTAAACTCTTAGCTTTTATTATACGAAAAGATAATAACGCAATAGTATCTAAATATAACAAAGAATTGCTTTTGTTTTATAACTTCTGTGAAATAATTCTCATAAATAAGAATTTATCTGCAAAAAGCACAAAATAATTTTATAGTGAAAATTAAGCTTTTTTGTCTTTATTTTGCTTAAAGAGAGTGTTTTCATTTTAATAATAAACTGAATTTTTACAATTTTTTCTTTAAATTAAGTCTAAAAAATTGTATAATAGATACGCATGAGAAAAGAGGAATGTAAATTGAAAAAGCTTAGAACCTTTTTAATCACAATCACTTTTATTCTATCAATTTCCATCTTAATCGGTTGTTCGAGCCCGAACATGATAAGAGTATATACCCGTGATACTACAAGCGGCACAAGAGATGGATTTTTTCAGGCTCTACATTTTCAGGAAGCCGCTGGAAATAATTCCATGTTAAGAAGAAACTTCGTGGAGGTTGCTGGTAATGGCGCTATGATAAACGCAATCAGAAATGATCGCTATGGTATTGGCTATATTACTTTAGGAAGTTTAGCAAACTCGGGCCTTAGAGGTTTATATATTAATGGTGTTGCGCCAACAGAGGCTAATGTTATCAATGGTAGCTATCGATTAACCAGAAATTTTAATTTCGTTGTCAGAACTGAATTTAATGAGCATCGGGAAGCTTTATTAATTGATGCTTTTATTGCTTTTCTCTCAACTAAAGATGCCAAAACAACAATCATTAATAATGACGGAATCGTAGAAATCAAAGATGATGATCCGATTTGGCGTGATTTAAGACATAATCATCCTATTTCCTTTGAAGATAATTCCGATATAACTATTAGATTTGGCGGCTCAACAGCCGTTGAAAGAGTTGCTAGAGCACTTTCGGCCGAATTCCGGACTAAAAGTGGCGGTTTTGTTGCTGAGCATAATCACGTTGGTTCATCGGATGCTTTTAGGGCTACACAAGGTTCTGAAAGAAATGGCTCAAATCAATTACATGTTGGTTTCGCTTCAAGAGACTTTAATCATAGTGAAGTAGCTGAACCAGGCACAAGTGGCCTATTATGTATTGAAGCTATTGTAACAGTAGTAAATCCCCGTAATACTGTTTCAGATATAAATGCTCATCAGCTAAAAGAAATCTTTCGTCGGGACGGAAGTATTCAAAGATGGTCAGATCTTTAGAAAAATATTTATTTCTGGAGAAGGAGATATGTATTGATGGTTGATTTAAAAGACATTAGACGCAAAACGTTAATCGATAAGATAAGTCAGAAAGTTTTTTTACTTTTAACTTTATTTTGTGCTTCAATAATTGTTTTTATCGTTTTATTTATTTTAATCAGAGGACTTATGCCTTTTATAGTTCGTTATGATACGCCAATTGGTCCGTTAAGAGTTAATCCCTGGCGTTTTATGACAGGAGGTACCTGGTATGAACCACCTAATTTATATGGTATAGGTTTTATTATTATAAACACTTTATACGTTGTTTTCTTAGCAATATTGATTGCGGTTCCTATTTCTGTATTAACGGCTCTTTTTATTGCTAGGATTGCGCCTAAAAAGATTGGGGCAGCGATGAATTATGTCGTTGAATTATTAGCCTCCATTCCCTCAATTATTTACGGAGTTTTCGGGATTGGCGTTATAACGGCTTTTGTGCGGGGAACTGCTTCAATATTTGGCTTTCAAAGTGCTGGTGGAATTTCCACTATCGCAACGGTTCTAGTTCTAGCTATCATGATTATGCCAACAGTTACGATGCTTTCGATATCAGCTATTAAAGCGGTGCGCAAAGAATTAGTTCATGCTTCCTTGGCTTTAGGAACTTCAGAGGCACAAACTAATTTTAGAATTGTTATTCCAAGTGCCAAAGGCGGTATTTTTTCTGGAATTATTCTTGGTGTCGGAAGAGCTTTAGGCGAAGCAACTGCTGTTTCAATGGTTGCTGGGAATGCTGGAAGTGGTCCAACATTCAGTTTATTTGATACAACAAGAACTTTAACTTCGACAATGCTTTTAGGATTAAAAGAAACAACAGGATTAGATTATGATATTCGCTTTAGTGTTGGTATTGTCTTAATCATTATTATTATCGTTACTAATATTATTTTAAACAGATTTAAAAAGAGGTTAGAGCGATGATGAAAAGTAGAAAACAACGCGATTTTGCCTTAAATGGCTTAACAATTACTGCCTCCGCAATCGGAATTCTAGTACTTTTAGTTTTAATTATCTTTATTTTTAGAAACGGCTTCAGGCTTTTATCTTGGGAATTTATAACTAGTGACTTTAATCAGACAGTCTTTGTTTCAAGGCTTGATGAAAATAGTGAACCAACCTTAAATAACTTTACTGACCCAAGACTCACTAATCCAGAAAATTTTAGCCGTGTCTGGGGTATTGCCTTAATTGACAGTACTAATACTTTAGGGGAAAGCGTCGTAGAAGTTGTCTATGTAGCCGAAAATTCACCATTTAGAAATATGTTGGGAGAAACAGAAAACTTCGAGTTAGAAGTGGGCTTTTATATTACTAAAATAACGATGAGCAGTCCGGAAAATAATTTTATCTTTGCTTTATCACGTTTTGGAGCAATGGAAATGATTCGTCAGTTGAACCAAGCAACAATGATTGATGATATGGTCACTTATGTTGGTGGCGGTGGAATCCGAGGCTCTTTAATCACAACTATCTATTTGATTTTCTTAACTTTGATTTTAGCTTTACCTTTAGGAATTGGCGCCGCAATTTATTTAAATGAATATGCTAAAAATGATAAAAAAACAGCGCTCATTCGTTCAATGATTGATATGACCGCCGGCATTCCTTCGATTATTTTTGGACTGGTTGGAGCGCTTATTTTTATCCCCTTTATGAATGTAATGGTTCGCTCTAATGGTGGTAGTATTGCTGCAGGTGCTTTGACTTTAACAATTATCTTATTACCGATAATTATCAGAACGACAGAAGAAGCTTTAAAAGTTATTCCAGATAAATACAGAAGTGCTTCTTTAGCCTTGGGAGCCAGTAAAACTCAGACAATTTTCAAAGTTGTTTTACCAAATGCCTTAGGCGGAATAATGACCGCAACAATCCTTTCTGTAGGTAGAATAATCGGCGAATCAGCGGCTTTGATATTTGTTATAGGTACAGTGATTTCCGATAATGTTAGTATCAATGAACGTTCGACATCTCTTTCTGTTCATATCTGGACATTGATGGCTGGGGAAAACCCAAACTTTGAAGCAGCAGCGGCTATTTCTATACTTATTCTTGTGATGGTTTTACTGCTTAGTATTACGGTAAAAATTATTTCTTATAAGACGAATAAAATGAAGGAGGTTTCTTAATGGAAACAACTTTTAAAATCAGCAATTTGGATTTATATTATGGCGAAAAACAAGCTTTAAAAGCGATTAATTTAGACATTTATCGTAATCAGGTAACAGCCTTTATCGGTCCTTCTGGTTGCGGTAAATCAACCTTATTACGTTGTTTGAATCGAATGAATGATTTAACGGAAAATTGCCGAATCGAAGGTCAAATTCTTTATAATGATGCGAATATCAATGATATTAATCCCATTTTGTTAAGGACACAGGTAGGAATGGTTTTCCAAAATCCTAATCCATTTCCGATGTCAATTTTTGAAAACGTCGCATATGGACCACGTTGTCATGGTTTGAAAGATAAGAAAAAATTAGAAGAAATTGTTATCACATCTTTAAAGAAGGCTGGACTTTATGAAGAAGTAAAAGATCGCTTAAAAGAAAATGCTTTAGGTTTATCAGGTGGTCAGCAACAACGTCTTTGTATTGCCAGAACGATTGCGATGGAACCAGATATCATCTTAATGGATGAACCAACAAGTGCTTTAGATCCAATTGCGACTTTAAAAATTGAGCAATTGATAGCGGAACTAAAAAAAGATTATACAATTATTATCGTTACTCATAATATGCAACAAGCTTCAAGGATTTCAGATTATACAGTTTTTTTCCTAATGGGAGAAGTAATTGAATTCAATAGAACAATCAGTTTATTTAAAAATCCAAAAAAGAAAAAGACCGAAGATTATATTACTGGTCGATTCGGGTAAAGGAGAGGTTTTATGCAGCTTCAGAACGAACTTAACGAACTTAAAAGAATGCTTCTAAAAATGGCTGATATTGTCCAGAATAATATAAAAGAAGCAATAGAGGCTTATCAGTTAGATAAAGAAGTAACAATCAATGACCGAGTTGTTAATCAATATGAACTTCTGGTTAATGAAATCTGTGTTGATATTTTAATTAAAGAACGCCCTTATGCCCGTGATTTAAGGGAAGTTTCAGCGATTCTTAAACTTGTCTCTGATATTGAAAGAATCGGTGATCATGCCGAAGATATAGTCCGGTATGCCAGTAAACTTCGAGGCAATACAGAAAAACGACCAGATCGTATTGATGAAATGTTAGAAGTTACTCTAGAAATGCTTCAAAAATCTATTTTAAGTTTTATTCAGCTTGATACTGATATGGCTGAAGAAGTAATCAAGATGGATGATAAGATTGATGAAATCTATAATGAAATTATTAAATCACTAACAAAAAGAAAAAATATCAGTGAGGCAGCACTGACTTTTTCGATTTATACGACAATTATTGTCAAGTACATTGAAAGAATTGCCGATCATGTTGTTAATATTTCCGAATGGGTAGTCTTCATAGTCAGTGGTTTTTATAAAGATTATCTTAAGAGTGAGTAGACTATACCGCATTTCTTTGTATCTTTGCATATTTAAGAAATGTTCCTCTCGACATATTTAGCTGCTTTGCGGCATTTACATTAGTTATTTCCTTGTTTTGGTATTGAAGCAGAACTTGAGAAAATTCAAGAGGAAGTTTATATTTAGGGCGTCCAAGATGGATGCCTTTTTCTTTGGCAATTCTTATACCTTCTGCTTGCCTGATTTTGATATTTTCTCTTTCGGTTTGAGCGACAAATGATAATATCTGAAGCACAATATCACTAATGAATTTACCAACTAAATTATGACCTTCGACTCTTGTGTCAAGAAGAGGCATATCAATCACAAAAATATTAGCCTCAATATTTTTGGTAATATCGCTCCATTCGCTGATTATCATATTGTAATCACGTCCAAGCCGATCTATTGATTTTATGATTAAGAGATCGTTTTTTTTAAGTTTTTTCTTTAATTTTTGATAATTTACTCTATTGAAGTCCTTTCCTGATTGTTTATCGATAAAAATATACTTTTCAGTTAATCCTAATTTTTGCATTTCATCAACTTGACGATCTACATTTTGGGTTACTGTTGATACTCTGACGTATCCATAAGTCATGTTTATACCTCCATTTATTAAATTATAGCAGATATCTCGAATAAACAAAAAATCCATCAAAAATGGACAAGAAATTAGAATGTAAAGGTGTACCTTTATTAACTGATTAATTAACATAAAGATTTTACCATATTTTAAAATAAAAACAATAAAAAAAAATAAAAATGACAAAAAATGTCAAACTTTGGATAAAAAAAGCAAATTTATGAGTGAAAAAAGCGATATGACAAAGGTACACGTTTGTTGACTGATTATTAATATGATAACCAAAAACTAAAAAAATATATCAGATTCAATAGCGAAAATATGGGAGGATTTTATGAAAGTAAGCTATCAGAAATTAATTAGAAGTACAGTTGTTTTAACCGTTTTATTAGTTTTTTCCTTTGTGTTTTTTTTGACACCTGATAATTATAAGAGGGGAGTAGACAGTGATAGAATAGATGCTAGTGAGTTAAGTATCGGTGATTATATCGAAAACTTCGGTACCGATCCAAAAACTGGCCAACCTTTGAAATGGCGAGTTGTGAACATTGATGGCAGTGGCAGACTTTTGATTCGTCTCGATAGAGCATCAAGACTAGGCGCAACAACAGCCTTTAGTGAAGCCGAAGTCTTATTAGAGGCTTACTATAATAGTTTTACTGAAAAAGAAAGACTAGCAATTGACACGATTTCGCAAAGACAAATTGCCAGGGCAACCGATATTGATGATGGAACTGTTCAATTAGGAAACAATCAAAATTTTGGGACAGTTTTTCATAATTTAGGCAATGCCAATGACTTTTTAGCGGCTCTTGATAATTTTGATCAAGCGATTCATTATATAATCAATGATAAAATATTCCTGCCGGATTTAAGGCAGCTTTTTCTGATGTCTGATCATCCAAGTAATGTATTAGCTGAAGCTAGGCAATTAAGGAATGCCCTTGGTGAGTCTTATCATTTACTTTTAGATAGTTATGGTCAGCCTGTAGAAGATATTTGGACACGCACACCTTTGTCTTTATGTCCTATTGGCTCATCACAAGTTGTTTTTGGCCGCACAGAAGGCATTAGAGCGGAAGCCCAAGCAATGAATTTTGGTTTTGTGCCAATGCTTTTTGTCAGTCCGGAGGCAAATTTTGAATTCGTAAGGGAGTCCAATGCTAACGCGCCTCTTAGAAATCGCGAACAAGCAGGTTTTCGGGTTTTTGGTAGTGCTCGATTAGGTTCTGACGGGTTCAATGCTATTCAAATTGGGGACTATATTGAAAATTTTGGTATTGATCCAGATACCGGACAGCCATTAAAATGGCGGGTTGTTGGTAAAGATGCTAATGGTCTTTTAGTTAGAACTGATCGTTCTTTAAGTCAAGTAAAAGCATTTTCGATGTGGCCTGGAGTAGGCTCGCCGAGAAATTTTCCAAATTCGGAATTTACAACTACTCTTTTCACAAACTCTACTAGTAGAAGCACACATGGCACAAATTATTGGGGACATCCAAACGATGCCTGGGCTAATCAAAATTATGATTCTTTTGGTGTTTTTTCATCATCAATCAGATTATGGCTGAATGATCAATTTTATAATTCATTTACTAGTGCTCAAAGAGCTATGATTCAGACAGTTCCGCAACAACAATTATCTTGGTGGGGAGATAGTCGGATTACCTGGACGGCTGATGGCCATACAACGACTATCCAAAACCAAGTCATTATGCCACAAGGAGCGCTTGTTGCTGGTAATGTGTTTGTACCTAACATAGATCAAAACTGGTTTAATATCGGAGCTGTTGATTATAATTCATTTGCTCGTTATACAATTTCAGATAAAATATTTCTGCCAAGCTTTGAACAAGCTAGACAAATGCACGATATCGGTATAACTCATGGTGTCAGAAATGTTGCTGAACAGGCCATTTGGGCGGTAACTCCAAATAACAATCCGCATAATTTTTTTCAGGCACCACTAAACTCTGAAGGTGTTGAAGTTAACTCATTTACCAGAACACCGTTAAATCAAAACGCTAATGTCATAGGGTCTAGTCTAATTGCTTTACAAGCGGGAGTCAATTTCGGATCAGGCGGCGGAACAAATGGTGGCATATATTCACTTTCAGCAATGTCACAAGCTGCAATTGCGCCAATGTTATTCATCGCTCCAAGTGCCTCGTTAAATGACTTTCGGGCCTCAAATGAAACTTTAGCTTTAAATAATGGTCGTGAGCAAGCTGGATTTAGAGTATTTAGAATGTTTGATATCAGTAATCAAGCAATTACTGCTAATGTTTTACAACAAACATTTAATCATGGAAATCCAGTAACCTTTGCGGCTAATCAAATTATTTTAGTTGATGGTAATCATACACTTGTGCCAAATGTTGATTTTGAGATTATTGCTGGCTCATGGCTTAATAATGTGAATGCTAGTGAAAATACAGCTTCTGTCAGGGTAAGAGGAATCGGTACTTATACTGGAGAACGAACGATTAATTTTACAATTGCCAGATATGAATTAGCATTATCAGCCACTAACCAATGGCACTCTATCGGCTGGGCCCCCGGACTATCGTTTAGTCTAACGGATATTCCTGGATTAACTATCCAACAACCACCAGGGTTGACAATCACTCTCGATATGATTCAAACACAATGGTATACATGGGGGGCTTCAGGACTAGAGCCAGTAACAGGCGCACTTAGCGATGTTGGCGCATATCTTGCTCCTGATTTTTGGCTTGATCATCCAAATTATACGCTTGCTGGCTTTGAATTTACATTGTCGATAAATCCTCGGGAAATGGAGGATGTCACTGTCACATTTGATCGGATGATTTATAACGGATCTGCTCATACGCCTAATATGACAGTAACCTTTATGGGACTGACATTAGTAGAAGGTGTTGATTTTGAAGTTACATGGTGGCATTCGGATTTAACTAATGCCGGAGATAAGTATGTTTGGTTACATGGTATTAGCACTAATTTTAGTGGTGAAGCAAGAATTGAATTTGAAATTGAAAGAGCAGAAACAATAATTGAAGCAACTTTACCAAATAATGCAGTTTTTGATTTTTTACCACATTTTGTTAGTAATGCTTTATGGCGTAATTTATTGGGTCATGCTATGTTAGATGGTTTGTCAATTTATTATAGAGAAGAAGGCAATACCGATTTTCTTCCAACCGGACCAGTAATTGCCGGGACTCATGAGGTTCGAATTTATCTAGAAAATAATAATTTCAGAGCAGAACCATTTGAAGGAACTTTTACAATTTTACCTCGGGATATTGCTGATCCAAGAGTTTACCAATCAGGAACAATAACCGATCTGATATTCAATAACACGCCCCATGAACCGATATTAAATTTTCATTATATTTATCTTCCGGAATTATTAAACATTTTACTTGTTCAAAATCAAGATTTTCAAGTTGCTTTTGCGAATAATGTTAATGCTGGTATTAATACAGCAACCGCAACAATTACTGGTATTGGTAACTTTAGAGGTACAATTGATGTCAACTTTAGTATTGGAAGAGCAATCGCAAATATCGTAGCCCACGATATTACATTGACTTATAATGGTGGTCCAATTGCTTTTCCTGCTTTTTGGACTAGTACAATAAGTGGTTTTGGCATGCAGGATACAGAGCTTGAATTTTTATTCCGTGGAATTAGCGGAACGGTTTATGAATCAACTGCAGCGCCAACTAATGTCGGAACATATGAAGTGATAATAACTTTAAATCACAATAATTTTCAAGCTTCGTCAATAATGCAAATTTTAACTGTTTCCGCGTTTGATTTGAGCCACGCTTCTGCCAATAATGATCTTGATGCTTGGGTAAGTGCCCAGACCTTTACTGGCAGTGCTTTAACACCTATTCCTAATTTATTATTTTTAGCTAATAATTCCTCTTTAGTTTTAAATACTGATTTTACGATTATTAGTTATGCCAATAATACTAATGCCGGAAATGCTTCAGTAACAGTTCGAGGAATCGGTAATTTTAGTGGTGATTTAATCATTAACTTTTTGATTGTTCGAGCATGGGCAACGATAAATGCCTTAGATAATACAACCGCAATCTTTGACGGTTCTGGCTTTATTATTAATATTACTTGGGATGGTGCGGGGACAACTGGAAATACATCTAATCTGGGGATTTCTTTTGTAGGCATTAGCGGTACAGTTTTTGGACCATCTATTTTCGCTCCAACAACAGTTGGAACTTATCAGGTATCAATTCATTTAGATCATCCAAATTTTATGGCTGATCCAATTACCAGAACTTTTATAATCTTGCCGGCAGACTTAAATATTTCTGATATTTCCGCTTTAATTGCTAATGTTAATTATAATGCCTTTGAGCAGACACCAACGATTAATATTACCCATAATAATCCGCCCCATTTAGTAAATCAGGCTTTAGTGTTAAACACTGATTTTGAAATAGTTTCCTGGCAGAATAATCGTAATGCCGGTCTTGCTAGTGTTGTTGTGAGAGGAATCGGTAATTACACAGGTGAAAGAACGATTAACTTTACAATTAACAGAGCATCATTAACAGTAACTGTTAATAATCAAGAACGTGAATTTATGACTCCGAATCCATCGGTCTTTAGCTTTAGTTTTTCTGGATTTTTAGGATCGGATAATGCGACAAATTCGCTTCAAAATACAGGTTTTAATGTTACAACTAATGCAGTATTAAACAGTTCCGTTGGTTTTTATGATTTATTTCTGGCTTTAGGAACAGCTTCATCAATTAACTATGAATTTATCCTTATAGATGGGCAATTAGAAGTTGTGGCAATTAATATGGTATCAAGTAGAATTTCCATAACTTTAGATCAGACTTTATTCACTTATACCGGTTTTGTTCAAAGTCCAAATATTATAGTTCTTTTTGATGGTGCAACTTTAGTCTCAGCAGTTGATTTTAATGTGTTAGTTACTAATAACTTAAATGCTGGTACGGCTAATATAGAGATTTCCGGCTTAGCTAATTTTACTGGTAGCGCAAGTAGGAATTTTACGATTGAAAGAGCAGTATTAACGGTTACAGCTAATAACCAGGCGCGCGGTTTTGGCGCTAACAATCCAACATTTACCGCAACAACTTCTGGTTGGTTAGCTTCGGATAATGATAGTTTAATTAGCGGAGTTTGGAGTTTTTCTACAGATGCAGTCTTAAATAGTCCAATGGGAAGTTATAAGATTATTGTTTCTCAGGGTACGGTTTTAGACCTGCTTAATTATACTTTTAATTTTGTAGAAGGGACTTTAACGATTTCTGGAATCGACTTATCCCATATTGATGTTAATGTAAATTTAAGTTTTATCACAACAACCTATACTGGAGTAGCACAGACTCCAACAATAACTATTTTCTTCAATGCCTTAACACTCGTATTGGGTGTAGACTATAATATTGTTTCAGTCGCCAATAATATTAATACTGGTAACGCCGTTATCACTATTGAGGGCATTGGCAATTTCAGTGGCATCATCACTAGAAATTTTACAATTAACCGTGCATCTTTAATTATAAATGTTGATAATGCAACAAGACAGTTTAATACAACAAACCCAACATTTAGTGCTAGTTTTAGTGGTTTTGTCAATAATGAAGACGAAGCAGTGCTAAGAAACTTAAACTTTATAACTAGTGCAACTTTTAATTCTATTGGTAATCATACTATTACTGTTAATCCAGCTATTGAAGCCGATAATTATGATATTACAGTCATTAATGGAATCTTAAATATTACCGCTTTTGATATGTCAAATGATGATTTTGAGGTGGTATTAGCCTTTCAGACAACAATTTATACAGGTTTTGCGCAGACACCTGCTGTTACATCATTGATTCATAATGGTGCTGGCATCTTTACATTAATTCAGGGAACACATTTTATAGTTTCTTATTCTAATAATAGTCAAGCAGGAGCAGCAGTCGTAACGATTATTGGTGATGGAGTATTTTTTAGTGGTTCAATTACGAGAAACTTCACGATTGAAAGAGCAGTATTAACAATTACAGCTAATAACCAAAGTCGTTTGTTTGGAGTTGCAAATCCAGCATTTACTTATACAATCAGTGGTTTTGTTGGTGGACAAAATGCTTCAGTCTTAACAGGAAATATAACTTTTGAATCATCAGCTATCTCAACAAGTTTACCAGGAACATTTCCTATCACAATTGATTCAACTTTAACAACTGTTGAAGCTACAAATTATAGCTTTGTATTTACGCCTGGTGTTTTAACAATCAATGCTATTTTATTAGATAATTCGAATACAACAGTAACATTATCCGAAACAACGGTAGTTTATAATGGTTTAGCTCATGAGCCAGCTGTAACAGTTATTTTTAATGGTCAGCCATTATCTGCTTTTCAGGTAAGTTACAGTAATAACTTAAATGCCGGTATCGCAACTGTTACAGTAAGTGCAGAAGGTGGTTATAGTGGTACATTTAACCTTAACTTTACCATCCAAAGAGTTGTTTTAACGGTAACAGCTAACGATCAAAGCCGGGCTTTCGGTGAAGCTAATCCAAACTTCAGTTATACAATTAGTGGTTTTGTGGCAGGAGAGAATGTTTCGGTATTAAACGGTAACATTATCTTTATGACGACCGCTAATTTAACAAGTTTACCAGGAACTTTTCCGATAACAATTGATTCAGTTTTAACGACAATAACGGCAGATAACTATGAATTTATCTTTGTTTCAGGAAACTTAACTATTACTGTTATTACACTTGATAATAACAATACAACAGTAACATTATCCGAAACATCAGTAGTTTATAATGGTTTGGTACAAACACCAACAGTAACAGTCGTATTTGGTAGCCTACCTTTAGTTAATGGTATTGACTTTCAGGTAAGTTACAATGATAATCTTAATGCTGGTACAGCGACAGTAACGATAACCGCTGAAGGAGGTTATAGTGGTAGTTTTACGCTTAATTTTATTATTGAAAAAGCTGTATTAACGATTACAGCTAATAATCAAAGTCGTTCTTTCGGCGAAACAAATCCAGCATTCACCTATACAATCAGTGGTTTTGTCGCAGGCGAAAGTGCTTCAGTATTAAGTGGTAATATTGCCTTTACAACTATAGCTAACATAAATTCATTACCAGGTAGTTTTGCGATTGTCATTGATTCAAGCTTAACAACGATAAGTGCGATTAACTATTTATTTACTTTTGTATCTGGTACTTTAACTATTAATGTTATAACGCTAGATAATACTAATACGACAATTAGTTTAGCACAAACATCAGTCGTCTATAATGGCTTAGCGCAAATGCCAGCAGTAACAGTCATCTTTGGTAGCCTGGCTTTAGTTAGCGAGATTGACTTTCAAGCTTCCTATCAAGATAATATTAATGCCGGTATGGCAACAGTAGTCATTAACTTACTAGGTGGCTATACAGGGAGTTTTACGCTTAACTTTATGATTACACCAGCACATTTAACGATAACAGTCAATAATCAAACAAGAGGTTACGGGCAACTTAATCCGCAATTTACTTATACAATTACTGGATTTGTCAATAATGAAACGCAAAATATAGCATTAAGTGGCAGCTTTACTTTAAGCACATTAGCGACAGAGACAAGTATGCCAGGCAATTTTCCAATTACTATCAACACCAGCGGTGTAACAATCGTTAATGGAAATTATAGCTTTCAAATTATTAATGAAGGCACTCTGACAATTACTTATGTAACCTTAACAGCTGATCATGCTTCATTATCAGCTGGATCATTCGTTTATTCTGGTCTAGCTCATAGACCAAATGTTACGATTATCGTTGAGGGGATTTTAGTTTTAGATAGTTACTTTGATGTTCATCATACAAATAACATTAATGCCGGAACCGCAACTATAACAGTTACTGTTAGAGCAGGTAGTGGTTATTTAGGTTCATTTACAGTTAATTTTGTGATTGAACGGGCTATTTTAACAGTGACAGCTGATAATCAAACGCGTTTGTTTGGGGCAGTTAATCCACTTTTTACCTTCATGATTAGTGGTTTTGTCAATAATGAAAATTCTTCAGTTATTTCAGGTAACATCTTTTTTACAACAAGCGCAACGGCTTTAACGCTTCCGGGAAATGTAGCCATCGTCATCGACAGTTTATTAACAACAGCCAGCACGACTAATTACGAATTTAATTTTGTTTCTGGAAACTTAAACATTGTAGCGATAACTTTGGATAATTCCAATACAAATCTTTCGATTGCGGATGATTCCTTTATTTTTAGTGGTTTGGCTCATGAGCCAGCTGTAACAGTGATTACTAGTGGAGCTAGTTTAGTTTTAAATAGGGACTTTCAGGTTGTCTATACAAATAACATTAATGCTGGAACCGCAACAGCTACGATTACAGCTTTAGGTGGTTATTCAGGAACTTTTACTCTTACATTCCTGATTAACAGAGCAGTAGGCGCAATTGAATTTCCGGAAGTAATTTCTGATAGTGTCTTTGGTAATAATCTTTCAGCTTGGGAATTAAGTGGTAATTGGTTGTGGCAGGATGCAAATATTCTTCCTGGATATAACAATGATGGATTCTATGCAATTTTAGATGTTCGAGCTTTAAGTAATAATTTTGATTTTTCACATATTGAAGGCTATAATGATGGTTTTATTATCAGACTTGTTAATGTTCAAGTTTTAGTGCCGGATGGTCGCCGTAATTTATTTTTCATTCTAACAGCTTTGCTTATTGTCGCTGCCTGTGTAACTTTAGGAACAGGGACGCTAATACTTAAAGGTAGCGTCATGCAAAGTCAAAAGGCGGTCACAGAAGCTAAAAAATTAGATCCAATTGAAGCTGATGACAAAGATTATAGTGGGAGGCAATAATGATTAATTTTAATTTGTTTAGTGTCTTTGGTCCTATTCAATGGACAATTATTATTATTTTAATTGTTGTCATGATTGCCCTGTTAGCTTCATTCATTTATTTTCTTTATCTGATTATCTTTAAACCAGATGTTAGTTCGGAACTTAGTACTATGGAAAAAATTTTTAAGGAAGAGAAAAAAAGGTTACTTTCTGAAAAACGGATGACGGAAGAAGAAATCAGGCGTCATATGAAAGATATGGACAACAAAGAAGAACGTGTCAGAAAGTTAGAAACAGAAGCAGAATTGATGCACGAGGAATTATTAAAACAAGGATTGAAAGAGGAAGAAGCCAAAAGAGTCGCGGATATGAGTCTTGAAGAACTGGTAGTTTTGAAGAACGAAGAAATGAAAGATGTCTCTGGTGATTTTGTAATTAATGCGATTACTCGAAAAATCTTAATTGATAAGGAGTTTGAGGTCCGTGACGATGTCAGGGACTTCAAAGTTCCGCTCGCAAAGACAACAGGCGATATTTTTAATAGGCTTGAGCCTCTTCTTCAGTCATTAACTGATATCGAATATACAGAAGCGAAAGGAAAAGCGGGCGCAACTTATAAAGTCTCAGGTAAATCATTTGCGATTCTTTATAATCTAGGTGAAGGTAATTATAAGCTGACAATTAAATGTGGTCCTTTTTACGGACAACGTCTTACCGCTCTTTATAAGTTTTTTGAAAAAGCTAAGTTTCCTTATGGAATGCTTTGGTTTAGTATGAATAATGGTGGCTCATTAGAATTAGCCGAACTTTTGATTGCGATTTCTTACAATATAGCAAAGGCGGGATATTAGTGTTTTATTTTGGAGATTTATTTAATGCAAATTGGTCCAGATGGCAAAATGTTGTCTTTATTCTTTTAATCATTTTTGTTAGTTTGATGATTATCTTTTTAATAGTTTTTGTTGTAATTAATAAAGTCAAATCAGAAAATGAAGCTGAGCGGATTGCGAAAAAAATCGAGCTTTATGAAAAAGAGTTAGAAGCTAAACGTCTGACCTTAGAACATGATAATCAATTGAAAAAAACCGAGTTAGACAAAACATTGGATATCTTAAAGGAAAAAGAAGCAGAAACTTCGCAAGCAGAAATGAAAGCAGATAGTATTAGGTTAAAATTAGCTGAAAAGGAAGCAGAAATCAAGAAACTTTTGGCAACTGCTGAAATGACTAAAAAAGAACTGGCTAACTATCAGAAACGTGAAGGAACAAATGTCTCAGAGGATGTTGCGGTAAATGCGATAACGGAAAGAACTATTACAAATAGTAAAAGAAAAATGGACGCAAATCAGATTCCTTTGACAGAAACAGAAGATTTTACTTTTTTTGATATCGATAGTTATCTTAAGGCTAAAGAAAAAACGTTAGTTTCAGAATCGACAGGTAAAAAGCCATTTAATTATAAAATAGAAAACCGGACGTATGCGCTACTAATTGATCAGGGCGATGGAAAAATCAAACTAACCTTTAAGTGTGGACCGGCCTATGGAAGTCAATTAAAATCTTATTTGCCAGATAATGTTTCGGAATCAAAGTTTCCATATGGTTTATTATGGTTTACTGTCACAAATGAAACAAAGCCTTGTTCGCTAGAATTGATCAAGCAATTAGTCGATATCTCCTATGCGATTGCTAAACTTGGCTATTAATTGATAAAGAGGTTTATATGAAAAAAATTTATAAGTTCTATAAAGAGCGATTAATTGAGATAAGCGGCCGGAGCCGGACACTTTATGCTAAACGCGTAAGTCCTCGATATGCTTACGATATTGGGCGCATCTTTGAAGGAAACGAAGAAGAAACAGAAAGTTTTGTAGATTTTCTTTGGGGCAGTAATAAACTTAGCTACCCAATAATCAATAGTAAGTTAAAAAACCGGTTTGTAGAAGTTTTAAAACCAGCAAAAGATGAAATAGCCGACATAGTTTCGAATCAGGTAATGATTCTAAAAAATTTAAAACGGGAAATTGAAGAATTTGAGCGGGAAACTGGTCGTTATGAGTTATTTGTTGGTTATCCGTTTGTTGAAGGTAGTATTGGTCGTGATCAGTTAATTAAAGCGCCGTTATTACTTTTTCCAGTGATTATTAATGTTTTAAATGATAGCAATGTTGAAATAGAACTTAAGCAAGATGAACCAGTGCAGCTGAATAAGGTTTTTACAACTGCTTATGCTAAATATTTTAAACTGGATATTGAAGAACTAAGTCTGGAATTTGATAATCTTGATGATAGTGGTTTAAAAGGTGTTAGGGATGTTGTTAATTATTTGCGTAATGCCGGAATTAAAATTGAAAATCTTGGTGGTAAAGGTCTTTATGGTTTTAATGAAAATGAACCTAAACTTGGTGACTCTTTAGAAATAAAGCGTTATGCGGTTTTAGGGCGATATTTATTAGCAAATTCAATTTATAATGATTATAATCTGCTTGAGCAACAAAACTTGTCAACAGATGCGATTGCGGAGCTTTTAGAAAATAAACCAGCGCGAAGAATAAAAAATCCAAGTGATGAAGTCTATGCGGCTAATCAACTAGATTATGCTCAGGAATGTGCGCTTCAAGAGTTGAATCAGCACGGAAATATTGTTATTTATGGCCCGCCAGGAACGGGAAAAAGCCAGACTATTGTTAATATTATTACTGATGCCCTATGTAAAAATAAGCGAGTTTTAGTTGTTTCTCAAAAAAAGGCGGCACTTGATGTTGTTTTTAATCGTTTAGGTGATTTGAATAATAAAGCGATGTATATTGTTGATGCAGAAAAAAGTAAATCCTTAGTATATGAACGTGTTAAACAGGCTCATTATGAGGCAATTGATATTCGGGCTAGTTCAGAAGAGGAAAATAAACGACGTTTTCGCGATATTGCCAGAACTTTAGGATTTGAACTAGGAAAATTAGAATCAATTTCTGAAGCCTTATTTACTAAAACGGAATTTGGACTTTCTTTACAAGAAATGTATGCTAATTCGCATCCGATCACTAAAAATTCAGGCGAGTACATCTTATATGAGCAAATGCTTGATAATCAAAGAATTATGGATCTTGACTTTCAGCAGCTAAATGGAACGATTACATCACTTCAGGAAAAAAGAAAGCCAAAATTATATTATCGTCATTTAGAATTGCAAAAAAATAATTTTATGATTAATCATATTCATCGTGATTTAGATGTTCATGCAGTTAATAGTGTTAAAATGTATTTGGAAGACCTTATTTCTAAAAGGCTTGTTCCTTATGATACAAGTCAGTATCCGAATGTTAGGCAACTTCTGGGTTTTTATTTAGAAAATAATATTGAAGATCCAAAAGATCTTTTACCAATTATTAGCTTTATTGCTCGCTTGGAAAATCCAAAACTAAATAAGTCATTTCTGAAAAAAAATGAACTATCGTCGACAGAAGAAAAAATACTTAATGATTTTATTTATACTGTTGATGCGGTTAAATCCTATATTGGTGAATATTACCTTTTAGAACGGATTCTTGACCGTAAAGGATTTGCGATTACAATTGATAATATCTTAAATGGCAATGTTTTATTCTTAAAGCTTTTATTAGATGCGCTTAATGAATATGAAGAAATCCGGGATATGAAAATAAATCTAGGGGAGTTAGCAGAAACAGAGATGTTACTACTTAACTTTGCCTATGAAAATTCTGAGTCAGAAGAAGAGTTCAATAGTATTGTTAATAATATTTTACCAGTCAGACTTTATCACGAGATTGTTTTGACGGAAGAAAGCATGAGAATGCACTTGTCAAAAATTATGGATTATGAAAATATTAAAAACCGGATTGTCTCTTTAAAGAGTGAACAAAAAAATATTGTTAGCCGGATTTGTCAGGATGCTTTTAGAAGCAATTACAAAGATTTATATAATTCAGACGCTGATAATAAAAATTTTTTCTATCAGATCAGTAAACAAAGTAATTTCTGGCCAGTTAGAAAATTGATTGATGTTTATGGTGATCTTCTATTTAATCTTTATCCTTGTTGGTTACTTTCCCCTGAAAGTGTTTCAACATTATTACCTTTAAAGCAGAATCTTTTTGATTTGATTCTTTTTGACGAAGCTTCACAGATTTTTATTGAAAGCGCCTTGCCGGCAATTTATCGAGGTCGTCATATTGCGGTTGCGGGTGATAACAAGCAATTACGACCTAATGCGCTTTTTATGCGTCGGTTTGCGGCAAACGATTTAGAGGAAGAGGATTATAATACACAAGCAGCACTAGAAGTAGAAAGTCTTTTAGATTTAGCAACAAGTCGTTATGAAAGTGCGAGACTAAGTTATCATTATCGTAGTAATAACGAAGAACTTATTAATTTCTCCAATTATGCTTTTTATGATTGTAAGTTGCAGGTTGTCCCTAACTTATCAAGGAATATTGGCAACAGACCAATTGAAAGGTTAAAAATCGATGGACGTTGGTTAAATAGATATAATCGTGATGAGGCAATGAAAGTTGTGGAAGTTTTAAAGGAAATTTTACTTAGACCTAATCATCAGGAAACAGTTGGAATTATTACCTTTAACTCAGAACAAGAAGGTTATATTGCGGACTTAATTGAAAGAGAAGCCAGAAAAGATCCGGAATTTCAGGCGGCACTTGCTAAAGAGCATAATCGGAAGATTGATGGTGGCGATGTTAGTCTTTTTGTTAAAAACCTGGAAAATGTGCAAGGCGATGAAAGAGATATTATAATATTTAGTATTGCTTATGCTAAAAACGAGCATGGAAAAGTTATCTCCCATTTTGGACCCTTAAATTTAGAAGGCGGTGAAAACCGACTTAATGTGGCGATTACAAGAGCCAAGAAAAAGGTTTATGTAGTGACTAGTATTGAACCAGAGGATCTTAATGTCGAAAATACTAAGCATTCAGGACCAAAAATTCTAAAAAAATACCTCCAGTATGTCAGAGCCGTTTCTGAAGGCAATCGGATAGAGGCAACAAGCATTCTAGATTCTTTCCGGGAAAATAACCTTAAGAATCAAAATCTTAACTTAATGGCTAAAGAGATTAAGCTAGAATTGGAAAAAATCGGTTATACTGTGGAGGCCTCGTTAGGAAATAATGCATATCAGCTTTCCTTAGCAATTTATGATAAAGATTTGGATGCTTATTTGCTGGGTATTGAATATGATTATGCCGCTTTTGAGTTTTCGCCTTCGATTATCGAAAGAGATGTTTATCGCTCAAAGTTTATGGAATCGCGTGGTTGGAAGATTATTCGTATTTGGAGTCGTGATTGGTGGCAGTCAAAGGCAAAGGTAATTACTCAGATTGATGAGTTAGCAAAATTACAGCGTCAAAAACTTTCCGAAGAAAGCAGAAAAACTAAAGTCAAAAAAGTAGCATGAGGAGTTGAAAGAGATGATTGACATCAATTTATTTGCTAAAGAAGTTGACTATATTGTTAAAAATGAAAGATATTCAGTCCGTGATAACGGAGCGATTTTTAGACACCCTGAAGGTGGAAAACGTAAAAGATCTTTAGATAGTAAGTGGACTTTTGGAAAGGAAAACAAACAATCTGGTTATATGGAGTTTGCAGGAATAAGAGTTCATCGGCTTGTTGCTAAAGCTTTTCATGGCGAACAGCCGAGTAAAACGCATGTAGTCAATCATATTGATAATAATCGAAAGAATAACCGATTAGAAAATCTAAGATGGATTACAAAGTTAGAAAGTATTTTGCTACAACCAGTTGCTTTGGCGCTTGTTGAACTGATTTATGGAAATATAGACTGCTTGGAAAGTGATACATCAAAATTATTTAATGACTTTTCAGATCGCAAGTTGGAAGAAATAATTCCAGCTAGTAAAGAAGAAATAGAAATTTATTTAAAGCGTCTTAGGGTCTGGGCAATGGAAAGATATTCGTTTATTTCTGAAGAAAGAGTTCCGAAGACTTTAGTTTCTAAATTTGACTTTCAACAATTTAGGTGAGAAAATATGACTAAAAAAAGAAAGATAGTAATCCTTTTGATCAGTATATCTTTGACAATATTTGTGATTACAGCAATGCTAGTGGGCAGATTTAAAAATTAAAATTATCACAAAAGAAGTTCACTGATATATTTTTACAATTTTCTGCATATCATTATGGTATAATGACAAAGTAAGGTGGTCAATTGTGGGAACTTCAGTAAAATGTAAAAATTGTAATTATATCGGTGTCGAAAAAGTATCACAAATAAAATATTACTGTCCGGCATGTAAGCTGACACAACTAGTCGATTAGTAAGAGAGCGATCTCTTACTTTTTTCTTCGAATAGGAAATTCTATTTTCATCTATAACAATATTTATAATTTATATGTGTATATTTACACGCACATATGCGAGAATTTTTCTCAAATTTAACCTCAAAATCATAGTTTTATTTGCTTTATCTAGAACGTTTTCTAAAAGGAAAAAAAGTTTAAAATAATCCTTGTTTTTACTAACTTTTAGTGCTATAATAACCTCATATTCCTAACAAGAACCGAGGTGAAAAAATGAGTTTTCTAACAATGAAATATAACCTAAAACTATCTAAGGAAGAAACATTATTACTTAAATTTCTCTGTTACATCTCTAAAAACATCTATAACAGTTCTTTATATGAACTAAGACAACAATTCTTCAAAAAACAAGAACATCTTTCTTCATATTTCGAACTAAATAGTATTTTGAAAGCAAATGAAAACTTCCACATCCTAAATACC
>Ga0131853_10006501_pt1 | contig 21107 bp, 23 predicted proteins | sample TergutLab28metaG_FD_92764 | JGI IMG/M metagenome (GOLD analysis project Ga0131853, IMG submission 92764) | Labiotermes labralis P1 segment gut microbial communities from Petit-Saut dam, French Guiana - Lab288 P1 (version 2) (version 2) | ecosystem: Host-associated > Arthropoda: Insects >...
AGGCGCCTTCGTTGAAGGAGCCGTCGTCCAGGATGGATTCCGGCGAGTGAGCAACCAGGGCGATGTTAACATCCCCCGCGCCGAAACCTTCGTCCACAGGTTCTACGGGAGCCGGCGCTTCCTGTGCCGGTGTTGTCTCCGGCTGTGGTGCAGGCGGCTGTGCGGTCGGTGCCGGGGTGCAGGCCGCCGTAAAGATGGCTACTAATGTCAACGCAGATACGATCTTAGCAAATTTTTTCATATTTTCCTCCTTGTTGTGGTGGTGCTTGGTGTACGCGGAGCATATCCGCGTATCTTCTATGAGGTGTGAAGCTTGATAGAAGACTTGGTTGTGCGAAGCCTAGGCGAGATCGGCCGGGCCGAAGCCGTGGGGCAGAAGTTCATCCAGCGTGTACACCATGTAGTCATCCTCACCTGTGCAGATGATAACCTCGAAGGTGTCGGGCTTGACGAACTCCATCAGAACTTGGCGGCACACTCCGCAGGGATAGGCCGGAGCCGGCGCGCCGCCCCTTGGCCAACCAGCCACGGCGATAGCGGCAAACTCCCGCTCTCCTTCGGAAACCGCCTTGAACACTGCTGTGCGCTCTGCGCAGTTTGTGGGCGAATAGCCCGCGTTTTCTATGTTGCAGCCTTGGTAAAGCTTGCCGCTCTTTGTGAGCAGCGCCGCACCCACCGCGAAGTTTGAGTACGGTATGTAGGCCGCTTCACGCGCGGCTATGGCCGCTTTCGTAAGCTCTTTATAGTCCATATCAGTAGCCCTCTGTCGCTTGGCTGTTCAAGATCTTTATGGCGGAGCTTGTGCCCAGGCGCGAACATCCCGCCTCGATAAAGTCTACCATGTCCTGCCGCGTCTTGATGCCGCCCGCGGCCTTGATCTTGACATTGCCGCCTATGTGCTTGCCGAACAGCACAACGTCATCCATTGTCGCGCCGTCTGTGCCGAAGCCCGTGGATGTCTTGATGTAGTCCGCCCCGCCGTCCGTTACACAGCGGCACAGCTCCACCTTTTCTTCCTGCGAAAGGTAGCATGTCTCGATGATCACCTTCAACAGGCTGCTTGACCCGGCCTGTGTACACGCGCGTTTAAGCGCGGATATCTCCTCGGTTATCTTCCCGAATTCGCCGTTTTTCGCGTCGGAGATGTTGATAACCATGTCGACCTCCAGCGCGCCGTCCGCAATAGCCTGCTTCACCTCCGACAGCTTCGAACCTGTGGTGCTGTAACCCAGCGGGAAACCAACCACCGTGCAGATCGTCAGGTTCGAGCCATACTTGCTGTGTATGCGCCCGATGTAGGCCGGCGGCACGCATACCGATGCGGTCTTATGCTCCACAGCCTCCGCGCACAGGGCGTCGATCTCGTTCCACGTGGCAAACGGCTTGAGCAACGTGTGATCTACGTGTGACAGAATCTGCGGGTTCGTAAGTTCCAATTTCGACATTGTCACCGCTCCTTCAAGGCTATCTTACTCCTTTTTGCATAGTTTGTCAATAGATTCTGTAATTTTCTTGTCACCTATCTGTAACATTACTCTATAGTCATTCAACTTGAAACAGTCCGATCAAACTTGTCTTTTTGCGCAATTGCGTCGTCATTCGCTTCTAGCGTACCCTGCGGGTACGCGTCGTCCCTCATTCCCGGCACTTGCACAAAAATCCTGCGTTTGCTCGGACTGCTTCAAGTTGAATGACTATAGCTGATCTTCACGGACATCATCCACATAGGCCCAACCAGCAGGCCGACAGGCCCCAGCAGCCTCAAGCCGCCATACATCGACACCAGCATGAGTATCGGGTGCAGGCCGATAGAGGCCGAAAGCACCTTTGGCTCCATAAGCTGGCGCACAAGGAAGTTCACGCCCCAGAGAGCCAAGAGGTACAGCCCGGCGGTAATCTGCCCCTGCACAAGGCTCACCGCCGCCCAGGGCAGGAGTATCAGCGCACTGCCCACAAGCGGCAGAGCGTCCACAAAAGCGATCATCACGCCCATAAGCAGGGCATACTCATAACCGCGGAACATCAACGCGCCCACGCTTATCAGGGCGATAACAGTCATGATGATAAGCTGTGCGCGGACATAACCGCCCAGCACGCCGATCATGCCGCGCTGCTGCCCCGCGCACCACCTATGCAGACCCTTTGGCGTATTACGCGCCACTGCCGCAGATATCAGCTGTTTGTCCTTTATGAAGAAGAAGCAGGATATGGCGAAGAGCATGACCCAGATCACGAAGCCCGGCAAGGTCTTGAACAGAGCCCAGGACGTAGTGGCCACACCGTCTCCGATGGTGTTCTGCACAAACTCCGTGATACCCTCCACCAGCCCGAAGTTCGCGGCGGAAAAACCGCCCTGCCCGCGCCCATACACATTGCCCATCACGGCGGATTCGCCGAGAAAACCTTCGACCATGCCCGTAACGTGCTCCAGAAAATCCGGTATATGCGCGATAAACTGCACGGCTTCGCGCCGCACATTGTTGACAACAGCCGCGCCCACGCCGCCGACAGCCACACCCAGCGTCACAAGACCCAGCAGTGCCGCCAGCCCACGGCGCAGCCCGCACCGCCGCTGGAGGAAGCCCACCGGCCTATCCAGCATCAAGGCGGCCGCATACGCCGCGACAAACGGTGTCAAATATGCAAGCACATATGTAACCAGCAGGTACACCGCAAGGATGGATACGCACACCGCACCGCCGCGCCGCAGAAGCGGATCGTCCAGCCGCAAATTCATTGGTTGTCCTCCTCATACTAACGCGCGGACAAAACCCCTGGTTATCACGTCCGCCAGCTTCACAACCAAGGCCAGGTGCGTGTTCTGCAAGGTGACAAGGTTTGCCGCGCCGGAACGGTTTACGATGCCCGTTACATAGATGTCGCCCACATCGGGCAGGCCGCCCATCACGCCCGCGCCCGGGCTTAACGCTCCGCAGCCTATGGTTATGTAGCCCACGCTTTGCGGGCGGCCAAGGGAAGCGTCAACCGCCACAATAAGCGGGCCGGCGTGGCGCGTGTGGATCATCTCGAGTGCTTGCGGCAGGTTCTTGGCGTGTACCGGACTTTCCAGCGTGCCATAGACCACAGGGCGCAGGGCGGAGCGTCTGCCGAAGGTGCGGTGCTTGACAAGGTTGTGGCCGATTATCGGCCCCAGGCTGTCGCCGGTGATCCTGTCCGTGCCTATGCACAGCAGCACAAGCTCCCGCCCGCCGGACATCTCCCGGTCCACAAGCTCCCGCAAAGTGTCGGCGAACATCGCGGCCGCGCCCCGCGTTTCCGAATTAATATATGTTGCTTCTCCGTAGTGTATGTCAGTCGTTTTCAGCATGTCCTATTGTTTGAGTTTTGCGTAATTTTATACCGCGTAATATGCGCGTTATTGCTGCTGAAACTTGTCTGTATTTTCTCATTGAGGCTTGACAAGTAACGACAAAGTATCTACAATCTTTATGATATCCTTATTTTGGAAATTATACTATAACATTCCAGTATGATGAGCAAGAACCTACATTCAATGATTGAATGCAGGTTCCAAGATGAGGGGGTTCGCATGAACGGCTTTGAGTTTCCGGCAAACATTAAGCAAATCGGGAGTATTGGCGAAGGACTGCGTATTTACATAGAAGACTACGCATTTTCCTACTTGCAGCAATACATTGACACACCGGGGTACGACGGCAGCCCGGCGTTCCTGATAGGCCGCGCGTTGGTCATTGATTCGCAGAACGTGCTGTTTATATCGGGGGTTGTGAGGGGTATGCACTGCGAGACCGAGAAGGGGCTGCAGGTCTTTACGGCCAAGTCCTTCGAACACGCGCGCAAGGAGATCGCCCGGTACTTCGGCGGGCTGGAGGTCGTCGGCTGGATGGTGTCGCGCCCGGGCTTCGGTCTGCGCCTTTCGCCAAACGCGGCGGAATACCATCTCAAGACCTTCCCGGACAGATCCGCCGTGTGCCTGGTGATGGACAACGAAGAGAAGGCCAACTCATTCTACATACAGGCGGATGGCGCGGACGGCTCCGCGCTTTCCGAGACGCGCGGCTTCTTCATCTACTATGACAAGAACCGCCCCATGCATGAGTACATGCTGGATAACCGAGCGGGCAAGATCAGGGTGATCAGCGCGGAGGGCAAGGGTCTGCGGCTTGTGGGCGAAACCCCGCCCGGCAAGAAACCCGCCGAAAAGGACGACGGCGACATGTCCTCCGGCGAAGTGGCCGTACAGCGCATACGCCGGAACTATTCCCGCCGCGCCGACAGCGACAGCGAAACCGAGGATGTCGTAAAGAACGCGCGCAAGAGCGCGGGTCTGCTGGGCTTAAAGGACAGCCCAAAGTACACCCCCGGCCTTACGGCAAGCTCTGTGCGCGGAGCATCGCGCGGGTTGCGCCCGCCCGGCCAGCGGCGTATCGTGAATCTGCTGATGTCGTTCTCCGCGGTGCTGCTGGTTGTGTCCTTGGTCACGGGCTTTAGCATGGTGCAGAGCATGGAGCGCATCGAGTTCTTGGAGCAACAGGTCAGCGACCTCACCGCGTCGCACAGGAGCCTGCTTACGGAGTTTACGAACGCGGCCAGGCCGGTGTTCGCCGACACCGTGCAGAGCGACAACATCAGCGGCCTTTCGCAGACGGGCGTGCTGGCGGGCGAGGCGCAGGCGCACGGCCATGAAGCCGCCCCGCCCGATCCCGCGGCCTCCGCGGAAAATAACAGCTTCTCGGGTCCCGCGCAGTCGCCCATCAACATCGAGGCTCTGATAAGCCAGTTACAGGAAACCGCCGCCGCGCCCACACAGCCGCCGGTGCTGCCCGTACTGCCCGCACTTCCCGCGCCAACACCCGCGCCGCCCGTGCAAGCCCCCGAGCCGCCCGCCGCCTTCCAACCCGCGCCCGCCTACGCCGACGCGCTGATCCCCGAGATCCCGCTGGAGTACACAATCGAATCGGGCGACACCCTCTCCTTCATCAGCCGCATGTTCTACGGCACAACGGAGCGCGTGTCCGACATTATGTACTACAACAACATAACCGACCCGGACTCCATAAGGGTCGGAGATACACTGCGATTACCAAGGAGGTAACACCATGCAGTTACACCAGACAGACCAGATGGAGACACTCGAGATGATCGCCGCGACAATCGCCCACGAGGTGAAGTCGCCGCTATCGCTGGTACAGGCTCACGTTGACTATCTGCGGCTTGTATCCGACGACCCCGACCACAGAAAACGCTACGACAGCATCCTGCGCGAACTGCGCAAGGCCAACGAGCTTGTGCTGGACTTCCTGGGCATGGTAAAGCTTGCGCACAAAACAGACGAGGACGTGGAGATCTACGACGTGCTTATGTCCACCGTGGAAAGCTATAACTGCGCAAGCAGCGTATCCATCTATGTTGAATGCCCCGACAAGAACCTCTATGTCAAGGGCAACCGCATGATGCTCTCCTGGGTGATCTCCAACATCCTGAAAAACTCGCTGGAGGCCATCGCGGACAACGGCGTTATCAAGATATTCGCATACGAAGGACGCGGCACGGTGGTGATGGAGTTTCTGGACAACGGCCACGGCATCAGCCCGGAACAGCTGGACCGGCTGAATCAGGGCCGCGTGGTCAGCAGCAAGCCCGGCGGCTCCGGCATCGGCGTGTCTATCTGCAAGAACATCCTGGCCGAACACGGCGGCGCGTATGACATCAAGAACATCATCGGCGGCTGCCTTGTCCGCATAAACCTGCCCATGACAAATATCCGAAGGAGCTGAACACCATGTTGCGTACTCAATCCATGCGGGCTTGGCAAGTCCGCATAAAGCCGTGCCGTAAGGCCTGCGTAACCGTGATGATCTGCGCCGTCCTGACACTTCTGCCGGCTCTGCCCGTCGCGGCACAGGCCAACACCATCAGCCTGCAGATCGACAGCCCGTACATGGAGGTCAACGGCGTGCCGCGCCTTATCGACGACCACGGCTCCGTGCCGCAAATCATCGACGGCCGCACAGTCGCGCCTCTGCGCCCTGTGATAGAAGCCATGGGCGGCACCGTGCTGTGGGACGCGGAGCTTCTCCTGCTAACCATCCGCGACGACCTGGGCGAGCGCGAGATCATCCTCAAGATCAATTCCTATGACAGCGTAGTAAACGCGCAAACCGGCCCACGGCTGGATGTCGCGCCGCTGCTGGTGGACAACGTAACCATGACCCCGCTGATGTTCGTGGCGTTGCACATGGGTTTCGAACTGGACTGGGACGAAGCCACACGCACCGTCACCATCGCCAAGCCCTCCCCTTAACAATAGACAACCGCCGAAGCCACTGGCTCGGCGGTTGTTGTACGTTACTTAACTACGCGAAGCTTCGTCTGCAAGACACTCTCCAGCCGCGCCGTCGCGCCCAGAAGGTTTGTCACGGAGCGGTTAAGCTCCATAAGCTCTTCAGCATCTGTTTCGATTTGCAGGAACTTCTGCATCTTCTCACCTTCGGCGTTTAGGATATGCGCCAGAGCGGCCTCCTGCAACGCCACAGATTCCACGATATCGGTTATGGCCTGATCCCGCGGGCCGATAACCCTTGTGCGCGCCGTCGAAATATTGTTGGCCGGGTTCGGGTCGGGCGTATCCGACACCGCTTCGGCAGTGTTTACCAAGATGCGCGGGGCATCGGGTTCTACGGTGGCCGTTATGGTGATGACCACCCGGCTGTTCGCGGGCATGTCGCCAAGGCTGAGGACTGACGGCCACGGACGCGCCTCTTCGCCGGGGCGCGAATAGGTTGCGTTCGTCAGCCCTTGGGGCAGATGATCCCTAAGGACTACGTTCACCGCCTCGGCCGGCCCGTTGTTGCCCACGGTGACGGTGTACGTCAGGGTGCCGCCTGGCAGTACCTCCGACGGCGCGGTCTTGCGCACCCACACGTCCGCTCCGCTCTCGTCCTCCACCAGCAGTTCAACTTCATTGGATGTGCGTATATAACTGCCCGCGATGCCGCCTTCCACCGGCGTATAGAAGTATCCTATGCTCGCTACATTGAAATATTTACCAAGTCATTGATTCAATGTGGATAAGCTTTCCTGTGTGCTATATGTACTTATTGCCCCCCTATATAAAAGCTTCTGTGAACCTCGGTTGCTCACGGGAGGCTTCTTCATTTTACCATATATACTTTCGCCAGCCAAGCTTGCTTGTACGTCTAACATAAAACATAAAACTTTGCACCCAATTTGTCCTTTAAATTTAGGAAGCACAACAAAGCGATGTGGAATCGTTAAAATGTTTGTTTGTAATCGCTTAAAGTGAGTAAGCGCATAGACACAATATTTGGACATTTCGCTATTTCCGCTTGTTTTATTCGCTTGTTTTTTGTGATTAAACCAAGCAGAATAATTGTCTTAAAAACATCTCGTTCATTATAACGATTTATTATTTAGTTCATTTAACAAGTCAGAATACATTGTAAATTCTTCTTCACAAAGCAGCTCATATTTATCATTAGTTAATGTTATAATCTTGTCAAAGCGTGTGCCACTTGCTTCTTCACTGAAACCGAGTCCCGACACAATGAGCTGATTATGGGTGACACGTTCGCATACATATTTATATATCTGATTCCGTTTTTCGTCATCCGTTTCTGCGTTGTTTGGGCTATCAAGAACAACGGGGAAGTTAATAGCATTTTCATTAAACTCATGTTTAAGTTTTATCAAGTTAATGTACCATATTATAGTAGCAACTGGGTTGTTGCTACCCCCAGCTGAAAACGTTCGTTTTATATTTTCAAAGCTCTTTGGATCTATACCTTCAAGCCCAAAGCGGTTTTTATCGGCAACCATTAATATATAATAATGCTCGTTTATTTTCTTTTTCGCTTCGCTATATTTGCGTAATGCTTTTTTAATTTCTTTTTCATTAAATTTGTTATCATTAATTAAATTTTGTAATATATGAAGGTCAGCAGATACCCTTTCTTTTATTTCGATGAAACCCTTATGACGTAGAACATCGTTAATTTCACCAGATTGGATACTGAGAGCTTTTTCATACTCAGATAATTTACTCAACCATTCTGAATACTCAGCTTCCATAACACCAATTTTTTTGTCGATATCACCCAAGTTATACTGCATATCGCTGGTAAGAAGGATAATATCATCACTCGTACTATATCGTTTTATACGAAGATCGGTAGTGTCCTCAAGTTCACTCTTGCAAAGAGGGCAAATATGTTCATTTAACGAGGAAATTTGTTTTTCATTTTTCTTGTTAAACGCCACCAAGTCCCCAAGATGATGCTCAACATCAGCTTTATCATTTCGCAAAGTAATGAGTTTCTGCCTTAATTCACTCAGTTTCTTTGCAATTTTATTATATTCATCTTTTGTACGACTTACATCAATGCGAAGATTTTCAATATCTCTAGAATAAGATACATCATTAATATTTTCCCTAACACGCTTAAGCATCATATGCATCATTTCTTCTTCTTTTGAAAGCCGCTTACCTTCAACTGCTATTAGCTCAGACTGCTGGATTAAGCCGTAATATTCGTCATCAAAAGCCCCAAAATGATAATAAAGAACATTTTCCTTGAAATCAGGATACTCAGCAAGGCGCGCAAAAGACGCAAACTTAGATCCTTCCTGCCCGTCCTGATCAACATAGTAAAGGAGATAATTATACGCTGGTGGCGTTACTTCAAGTTTTTCAATTTCATCATCATCGTTTTCTCTTACCCGTCTCGGTAATTTTACAGCGAATTTAAAAATGGATGATAGTTTTTCCGCCAAGTCATGCCGCGAAACAGCAAGGAAAAGCAAATTTTTGTTTATATCAAAAACTTTGAATAATTTATTGTGTCGAAATATATAGTAAATGACTTCTTCAATGGAAAAAGACAAAATGTATGTCTTGCTTGTGTCATCCCACTTGTCCTCAAATTGGCAGTCTGCTCCCATAGCGTGGTATAGAGATTTCATGATAACCGACTTGCCTCGATCTGTCCCGTCAGCTAGACTTGACGTTATTATAGTTTTTCCGGGAGAAAATTCAATTTTCCTCGCTTTCTTTTCTGTGCTGGAAAATAAAAACAATTCCCTAAAAATAAGCTTACTCATATTTTCCACTCTCCCAACGTTTTATGACCAAAAGGTAAAAACAATATTTATCTTGATCGGAATATTCAATAGAAAATGATGTCCCGAAACGCTCAATCAACAAATCCACAATCGCCTCGGTGGTATGATCTTCAGTTTCTTTTTCAATATATGCTGAAAGTTCCCTTTCCTTGCGTTGCAATTCCAAAGAAGTATACTCGAGTTCAACAATTTTTCCTAAAGATGCCCTTAGCTTTTTTTTATCCCGAATAGAAAGTGTTTGTTGTTCAATATAAGCAACCACCTGACTAACCGAATCATCGGATGTTTCGATGTAGCGATCAAGCATATCGTTTAGTTCGTTCTTTGTCATACCTTTACGTTTCACAAGTTCAGTATAGTCATACGCAGATAATTCATAGCAAGCCCGTTCTTGCACTGTGTCCACTATGAGGCGATATAATGCGTTCGGTTTAACAGGTTCACATCCCTTGATTTTTTCGAAGCTCCCAGTAATTTTACCTTTTAAATCGTTTTGTGGATCGATTAGGTTCATCGAAGTATATATGTAATACACCTCTGATAGATCCACTTCGCTACGCTGTAGTTCATCTTGCAAAGCTTTCTTGATTTTTTTTTGGCTTGTTTCGTCAAGGTCAGAGAAGCAAAATGTTTCTACATCAGATATTGCTGATTTCCCGATTTGAAAAAACGCATTGGAAACCAAAGCACACTTTATCGGTGTTTCTAGCGATGATTCATCTTTCATTATGAATAATTTTGCAATAATGCTTTGGGAGTTCTTGGGTATCTTTTTTAATGCGCTAAACTTATAAGGAGCTTGAATTTTATGTGTTTTTATCTGATAAAATTCGATAGCATCACTAAAATGCACTTCAACATCGCACTTATAATCAAAAATGACACAAAAATCCTCTCGTTCAAAGAGATCGAACATTCGACTAACGCCCCAAAACAATTCTTGGCGAAAACGGTTTTTACTCATTGATCCAGATAAATTATGTGGAATCTTGTTATAAGCGTTAGCGATACCCAATACCCTCACCTCCAATATCCCAAATACTGTTATTTTTCAATAAATTTAACGACAAGTAGCTTATGCCGCGATAGCGTTTGAGTTTATCCGCTCAATAACCGTCCGCAACCTCATAAATTGTTGCATATCGCTAAACACTTCACTCACCCTGCCCAAATCCGCAAATGGACTCTCTTGTAAAATCGACAAATCCTTCATCATGCCGTTTTTAACGATGTAGTTCACAATTTGCTTTACAAAGTGCATTTGTCGGCTGTCGAGTTCGGCATCGTTGAGAAATTCGGAAAAGGCCTCGTTTGCCGCTTGCTGACTTAAGCCAATAATGGAGCGCACTAGTTCACCAAGTGGGGTTTTTCCGAATTGAGCATCGTACTGCTCCTTTGTGCCGAGGTCAGTCCATAACAGGGTTTCCAGCACAGTTAGGTCAATAGCCGTAAGTGGTACATTTCCCTTTAACTTTGCGATTGCCGGGATGTGTTGATTCTGCGTAATGTAGTAGTTCACTTTCTTTTTGTAATTGGCGAGATCATCATTATCAAGCTGGGACTCATTCCATTCGGTCGATAAAATATCATCTTCGAAATTGGTGTGATAGCGTTCGCGTTCGTCTGGGGGAATAAATTTGATGAGGTCGCGCAGTCTGATACGGATATCCTCATAATCAATAATTCCGGCACGTTCAAGATATGCGTTGTGAATAATCTGTTCGATAAGCTCGCCTTGTTCGGCCACGGCAGGGATGGTGGCGTATCGCGACAACTCCTGTGCTTTTTTTATGAGGTCGTTTTTCGCTCTCTTGTAAGATTTAGCCGCAAGCATGGCGAGTTCTATCTGATAAATGAGAATATCAAAACGCACAGCAGATATTTCATCCTGTGCCGGGGGAACAAGTGGCGCGATATGCTCTGCAATTTGTAAGATGTTTTCGTATGTCAGCGTTGTGAAATCGCTCTCGGTTTGGAAATTATCGATGGTGCGTAGGTGTTGCTTAACGGCAAAATTATCACGGTTTAGACGCGTTATTTTGAGAACCAAATCCTGCACCAATTGGACGCGATATGCCTTTAGCTCATCTGACTGATAAACCAAGTCTTGCAATTTGTACACCATTTCGGCTTTGGTGTTGAACATCCTCTCTTGCAGGGTAGCCACCGTTTCGACTTCTCTGCCTTTTGAACCCATACGGAAAAATGCGAAGTTTCCGCAAAGGTCAAAGATGTAGAATTGCGCTTTGTCATCGCCATCCAGCACGCCGGGACAGAGACGCGTACCGCGCCCAATCATCTGCCAAAACTTAGCGCGACTGAATACCTTTTTGAAGAACACTAAGTTAAGGATTTCTGGGACATCAATGCCTGTATCCAGCATATCCACAGAAATGGCTATTTGTGGGAATTGCTTTGGGTCGGAAAACTTGTCGATGATGCTTTGCGGGTAATTTATCCTGTTGTCGATTACTTGGGTGTAATGCGCTGGATAATCGGGAAATTCTTTGCCCCATACTTCCAGAATTTTTTCCGCATGGTTATGGTTCTTGGCGAAGATGATGGTTTTTCCGATTTTTGTGCCGTAGTCAATGCGCTGGCCGTTTTCCATCAGAAGATGCAGAGCCTTTTTTATGGTGTCATAATTAAACAGCCATTCGTTTAATGCTCCGGCATCGATGGAATCGGGCATATTGCCTTCTTCATCGGAGAAGGTGTTTTCATATTCCTCTTTTTCCTCTGCGGAAAGGTCATTATAAGCGATGCCTTGGCTGATGAATTTCAACTCGGATTCGATGGAAACAAAGTCTACCAAATAACCATCCTGCACGGCCTGCGATAACTCATAACCATATGTCGGCACGCCGCTTTCGAGGTCAAAAATTTCATAAGTGTTCTTGTCTATTTCGTCTTTAGGTGTGGCGGTCAAGCCCACTAAAAGCGCGTCAAAATAGGTGAAGATGTCTTTGTATTTGTTGTAAATACTACGGTGTGCTTCATCTACGATGATGAGGTCGAAGTGGCCGGGGGTGAACAGGCGATTGCCCTTATCATCGCGTGTATCGTCTATGCAGTTCATGATGGTTTGGTATGTGGAAAAAACCGCACGGGCAGAAATGTCCACTTTATTTTCCACCAAATTACATAGAGAAAGGTTTGGCATCAAGTTAGCAAATGCGCGTTTCGCTTGCGTAACGAGGGCTTGTCGGTCAGCAAGGAACAGCACGTTCTTTGCCCATCCATAACGCTCAAGCACATCCACAATGGAAATGACCGTTCGGGTTTTTCCGCTTCCCGTGGCCATAACAAGCAGGGCTTTGCGGCGGTTGCGTTCGCTAAAGGCATCGCATACCGACTGGATGGCTTCTTTTTGATAATAACGGTTGGATATTTCATCCTTGACCGTCACGCCTTTGAGGGGTTGACGGATTTTCATTTTGTTAAACTCTTTTTCCAAATCGCGCTTAGAATAAATGCCAGATACAAGCCGCTCCGGGTAATATTTATCGCTCCAGATACGGGTTTCATAACCGTTCGTTAAAAACAGCACAGGGCGACATCCAAACTTCTTTTCAAGGAAATCGGCGTATAGTACCGCTTGCTGGCGGCCTTTTTCTACGTTCGCGCTGGTGCGCTTGGCTTCCGCCACAGCCAGCGGCAGTCCATCGTCACCAAACAGCACGTAGTCTGCGATGCCATAGCCGGATTTATTCGGCATTTCGTCTATTCTATATTCATCAAACCAATTTACGCCACGCACCCATCCGGCATCTTGAAGCATAACATCAATGTATGCCTTGCGGGTCTGGTCTTCGGTGAAATCCATCGGCTTGACGGTATACCCTTTTTTAAGCTGATGGATACGCTTGGCAGTGAGCTTTTCTCGCACAGGGAAGTTCTCGTTTAGCAAGGTCTCGAAATCGACTTCCGGCTCGGTTGGAGGTGTAATGGGTGTTTCCACAGGTTTTACCGTGGGAGCGACTGATTTGCTGAATGTGGTTTCTTCATAGTCTGTGGCGTAGCAATACGCTACAAAGCTCATGAAGCTGTGCAAATTTTCCAACGACAGCCATGCTTGGTCAGCAGTAACGCCGCCGGGGTTGTGTGTGGCATTGTTGCCCAGCTTGCGTATGTATTCGATTTTGAATTTGAGGCCGTGGGGTAATAAATCCTTGAAATCATCGGTATTTATGAGGGTGACAAGTTTATCCTCGTAGGGTTTTTTGAGGGAATTATCTACGCTGTACAGCCATTTGACCGCAAATTCCAACGCCGTCCGGCTTCCCGTAGCTGCGAACGCTGGACTGATGGGCAACACAAGCTCCGCCTGTATCGCGGTGTCTGCGAACGTGGCGAATTGTGGGGCGGATTTTAGGAAGTTGAAATTTGTGGTCACGGTTTTATCCCTCCCGCGCTATTTCTTCTGCAAGGTACTCGTCACTGCGGCAATGCATGTCGGAAATACCTTCCCTCATTTCTTGGTAGGTGTAGGATTTATAGAATCTATCCATCGCTTGTTTCAAATCGACATTTTGTCGTGAAGAAATAGCGGTAATCACATGGGCATATTTACGCCATAGCAATGTTTTGTTAGCGGTCATTTCAACACCTCGCTCGTCACGAATTTCAAATACGCGTCAATGATGGTTTGACTTCGGAAGCAATATTGCAAATTCGGCTTGTCATATCGAAGCCGCTTGATGGATTCGGCTTTGTCAATCAGCCCGTCAAAATATAGCTGTATTGTATCAAAAACCCTGTCGTTCGCCACGCCGCCAATGACAATGTCATAATTCTCCATGTGTTCGCCGCGCCTACAGGCAACAACAAAGTCCAGCCATTCTTCTGTATACTCGTCAAAAGTTAAAATTGCCGTTTGTTCATGTAGGGCATCCATGTCGATTTCGTAAACAGAAACCACACTTTGACCATGCTTGCGCTTAAATCTGTTTGCCCAGCTTATGGCTTGCTCCTGCATGGGTGTGGTGTAAAAACCTTTGCCAAAGTCAACATTATTACGCGAAAAGGAAATGTCGGGCTTTTCGACAGATAAATATGAGCCATGAAATAGCGTCATTGTAGTAGACCTTCCTTCCGCATAATGTCGATGATGTCCTCCACGATGTATTCTTTGCCTTGTGTGTGGAGCGCGTCATAATTTTCAATGATATATTCATCCAACAAATCGCTTTCATGTTTTAGTTTGACGTATATGTCCGCCCCATTCATGCCCAGATGCTCCGCTACGCTTTCAACGCAGAACACGGCGAAGTCCAGTTCTTTTTTGTTCATATCACCATTTTTTTGTAGGGTCATGCTCATCACTTTCCTTTTCTCGGCCTTCTGTTTTGCGGGGGAAAGCTGGGCATGTTGTTCCCCGCAAATTGTGAGTCCATCATTTTATTTGCCTTTGTTGCAAATTGATTAAGGGTTCGCTTGCTTTCTTCCTCTTCAGCAATCCAATTGGGATAATATGGGGTGTCAACAGTATCCCATGTGATGTTCTTGTATTTAAGGTGCTTTGCCATTTTTTCAAGTAATAATTTTTCCGTCTTCTTGACCGCTTCAACTTCTTGATCGGTTGGTTTGTCGCCTTTGATTATCAACGCGCTCCTGTAATTATGCCAAGCGTCTATGACATCCTTGGCATCATGAAAAACAATTTCTATTGAATTTAATGCCTTTACCTTTGCATAGTCCATAAATGCTTGAGCAGAAAGGATTTGCGTGAACACAAAAATCTTCGCGGCTCTCTTTTCTTTCCAGTTTTGATACCAAACATTAACGACAAAAAAGCCGATAGTGAACATTATTACCGATGTAACGAGCGAGGTTATAATCGTTTGTATAGGTGTCATTTCACGCCTCCTGCACTTTGGGTATTTCACCGTTGAAGCATTTTTGCATCAACGATTTGTATAACAATTCCGTTTTTTTTAGTCCTCGTTGAATCGTAATTTTTGACTTTTCAACAGAGTAAGCAAAATCAGCAAACTGATGTTGAAGATCAAGTGAAGGAAGCGGAATCGTAAAATTTTTGACATCTGCGACATTAATATGTGGTGATGCAGAACCGCTGATTCTATATTTCACTTGGTTAATAACACAGGGGGAGTTCATCAAATAACAAAGGAATTTGAAATTACATATTTCCGGATTAGCCGACAGTAGCATCAATCGTTGCCCTAACGCTACTTTACCAATGTTATTAATTATTGAAGCTATACCCAATATAGCACCTTCCCGTGAATAGACGATGTCATTTTGCTTGGGGATATATCGCTTCGTCCTTTCTACATATTGTTCTTCCGAAATATATTCGATCCTCTCCCAATCAATAAAATCCGGTTTTATGATGGTCGTTCGTATACACATGAATCCTGTATTTTCATGTGTATATTTTGGTGTCGAATGCGGACAATCAACGATTGTAGAACAAATGTCATTAATCGTATGTTCATCCCACCCCATTGGATTCATCACAGGATCACCGAACATCTCCACAAACCGCGATTTAACAAGCAAATCCATTTTTTCTATTTGCGCTTTGCGCGTTTTTATGAGTAAAGCGACATGATCGAGTATATCGACTATTTTATTTTGTACAGGCAATGGTGGTAAAGGAACACTAAATGCGGAAATATCAGTTAGGCTAATGGATGGATAAGACTCATCCTTAATCAAGCAATTCGGGGGGTATCTAAGCAAAGCATACGCTAGAAAATCAGAATCAACTGCTTTTGGGATTAAACAAGCGAGATGATTCACAACGTAACTGTCGCGACGCAGTCTATAAATATATCCTTTTGTGCAAGACATTCCGCTTTTTGCAAACAAAATTGTCCCCTTCGGGTAAAGTTTTAATTTATGTGTTTTAGCAACAGTTTCGTTAATTTTCGGGATGTCATTTTCAAGCAATGTGCCACTTATAAGATCCGATAAATGCCCCGCCCTTATAAAAGGGATACCTTCATCAGAATAATCCTTAGCATTTTGTGGCGCACCCTGCCCAGCGGCTACAGTACATACATCTTCTAGTCGCACCATTTCCCATTTACTCATCATCTTCGCCCTCGCCATCCATGCCCTTCGGCAACAAAATCTTTCCTTCCCATGTAATGTCATCGGGCATGGATTCCACATCAAATTCAGCCATACGAATTACAACTTTCGCAAGGGGACTGATGGCCTGTGTTGTATCCCGTTAAGAATACTTGATCGAGGAATTTTTCCATCTGTTCAGGCGATAGATTTTTTATTGCATTAAAATATGTCACGCAAGCATCGCCTCCAGTTCCTTTAACCCAGTTTGAATTTCAACCTCCATCGCGTTTATCTCCGCCAAAATCTCCCTTGGGTGAGGGTAGGCTTCTTCTACATATGCACTCTTTTTGTATTTATTGATGGATAAATCATATCCGTTTGCCACAATCTCTGCCTTTGGCACAAGGAAGCTCTGCTCGGTGCGTTTGCGGTCTTTTTCTGTGGCAAGGAACTTAAACCGCGCCACAATATCGGGAATGTCGCTGGTTTCAAGGGTAGTGCGTTTATCATCAAGGCTGTACCCATCCGATTGCATATCATAAAACCAAACATCGTCCGTGCCGCCCGCACCTGTTTTGGTGAATACGATAACAGCAGTGGAAACCCCGGCATAAGGCTTAAATACGCCGGAAGGCATGGAAATAATAGCCTCCAACCGATGGTTCTCTATGATTTCTTTACGGATATCTACATGGGCTTTACTACTACCGAACAGCACGCCGTCCGGCACGATGGACGCACATCGTCCGCCGTTTTTGAGCATCCGAAGGAACAACGCTAAAAATAACAATTCGGTTTTCTTAGTTTTAGTCACCTTGATGAGATTGGTGGATACGATATCGTAATCCAAACTACCCTTAAACGGCGGATTAGCCAGTATCTTGGTATATATACCGCTGTCGGGGTTCTGGTCGGAAAGCGAATCCCGATAAATGATGCGAGGATTGCCAATGCCGTGGGTCATCATATTCATCGCGCCGATGCGGAGCATGGTTCTGTCCATATCATACCCGGTGAACATGGTGTTGTCGTAGTGAGTTTTGGCATCCTTGTTGTAGAATATTTCTTCGAGGTATTTCTCTTTCAAGTATTCCCCTGCGGCCACTAAAAACCCACTTGTGCCAGCAGCTGGATCACAGATCACATCCCCCGGTTGGAGGTCGAGAAACTCTACCATCATGCGGATAATATGGCGCGGTGTGCGGAATTGCCCATTTGTACCCGCTGTGGTTAGCTGGGAAAGCATATATTCGTACAAATCGCCACGTACATCTTTACGGTCGGGATGTTTTTCTACAAGAGCATAGACCTCATCCAACGCCGTCACGATTTTTTCCAGCAACTGCGGTGTGGGGATTTTGAAAATGGCATCGTCCATATATTTTGCGTAGGTACTACCGCTGTCGGTATGAAGCCCCTTGATAAATGGGAAAACTTCACCCTGCATACTCTGATACATGGAATCGGCTGGCTTATCGCGTAGGGCAGACCATTTGAGATGTTCCTTTCCGGAAAAGATGCTGTCGTAAGTTAAGCCCAACATAACGCTGTCTTTTTTCCGGGCATTATCCATCTCATCCAAGTCGCGGATGAACATAAGGTAAGTAATCTGCTCGATTACATCCAATGGATTAGTGATGCCGCCTGTCCAGAACATCTCCCAAAGACGGTCAACTTTATTTTTTAGTTCGCCTGTTATCATTTTCAAATGCTCCTTTAGTCCGCTTGATTGTTGTTCAATGGCAGTATTTCCACTATATCCCCAATGTCGCACTCAAGCACACGGCAAATCCTAACGAGTACATCCAGTCGTATATTTTGTGCATGGTTCAGCTTTGACATCGTGCTTGCGCTCAGTTTAGTGGCCGTTTGAAGCTCACTCTTCTTCATCTCCCGGTCAATCAGCAATTTCCACAATTTTTTATAGCTTACATCCATTTGGGTTGCCTCCAAACTACGCGCCAGCGGTTACATCCTTATTGTACCATAGGCCTGTCGCTAAAACAATGATTATTTTCGCTTTCGCGATATGAAATTTCCGTAGAGCTTTCTGGCCTTCATCTTCAGAGCAACAAAAAAAAACGAGCAGTATGCCCGCACCGAAAAAATATTTAGTCAGCACAGTTTTTTTGTGTCCGATATCGTATCGCATCGAAACAGACAATCGTTGGCTGATTTTTCTCTTGTTTATGACATGATTTTTGAGTATAGTGATTGATGGAAAAGAAGCTCAAGACCTTATTAACAAGTATACTTTGGAGGGTGATTTAAATGTTCGATGATAAATATAAGGGTCTTACATTAGACGATGCCGTCGCGAAAGCGGGAGGTTATGTTGATTTCCGCCCAGGTGGAAAACGTATTCCATCCTATGATTTTCATGCGGCAATTAAATATTGCCGTGAAAACGGCATCGTAAAATCTGATTTAACCGAAGAACAATGGGATATGTTTGAAATTGCCCCATCGTTGCAAAAAGCATAACATTTGTTTGTAATCAAGCCATAAAGCCTCGCACAGTTTTTATAAACACACGCGAGGCTCTTTTATATAGACAAGCTACATATATAATGAAGGAACAACATCAAACTTTCCAATTTTTATTCAGCCGCAGGAGCATATTCACCGTATTCCAAACTTGCTGGCTGGCCTGTGTGCTGTCAGCAAAGAAGCCAGCAGTCGCCCCATCTCTACTTTCATAAAAATGGGATGCTAACATAATCACCGCTTGCTCTGTGCTTGGCGGCATGGATTCTTTTGCATAAGTCCCTGTAGCCACATGCTGGAAGGTTTCCGCATAATCTACCGCCGCAACGATGAAGCTCTTAATCAAAGCATCATCCGCATCATGCGTTATAATCAGATTCGCCTTAACCTTCGCCAACAAATCCATTTCCTCTAATTTGGCTTTTTTCGGCATGGCATCATTCTCCCATTTGCAAAACCTTCACGGCCTCCGGCATGATGAGCTTGCCGTCTACCCGTTGGGTAGCCTTGAACCCCACCTGATGCGTAGTTGCGAAAAGCTCATTCAGACGCTCGAATGTACGCCCGGTGCGGTCAGCTATCCAGTAGAATGAAAAATCACCGAAGGCCATTGCCTTTGCTCCGGCTTTGATTTCCGGCATGTAGTTGGAAACATATAATGGTCTGCCCAATACCGTGTCCGGCGTTCCAGTCACTACAGAAGGATTCCACAAAAATTGGCCATTTCCATCCTTCAGCTTACGGAGTGCCTTGACAGTTAAATCGTTGGCGATAAATACCGCCTTGTTTCTGTATGGGGATTTAAGGCTATGGTATAAATCCATTACATCGTCAAAGGTGATTTCTGTCTGATATTCGGTGGTTACGCCAACTTGTGCTGAGGATAGAACGCCCGTAGGCTTTTTGTTGCCGTCACCAACAAGGAAGGCTTCTTCTTCCAATGTACCCATGCGCCGTCCAAAGTCCGTAGCCAAAAATGACTCCAATGGAAACGCGCTGTCGTTGAGCAATTCATGGGAAACCTTAATCATCGTACCCAGCTTATATGCACCCAGCGTTACTTGTCCGAAGTTTGTGTCGCTGGTGGGGATTACCCCTGCTTCTTCTACCCAAGCCGCAGTACCACGGGTAGCCGCCACCGGGATATGTAAATCGCCACTGGAGGTACGGATTATCCGTGACAGCTTCCGCATGATGTTGTATTCTTCCAATGCCTCAATTAGACGGCGATGGAATTCATCCGGCACAAGGTAGCCTCCGGCTGAATCTATGCCTACCGATAAATCGTTAAAAACTTTATTATTATAACGCATGGCGTTCCAAAAAGCGTTTGTGTATATATGCGATTCACGGCCTGTAAGCGGTTTCCCCAGCATAAACGAAGAAGTCAAATTATTAATATCTGCCGAAGGATAATTAAGTATAGGCCGCTGGGATGCGACAGAGGCTATCTCCGCATCCATTTCATCTTGCCGCTCCAACAATTTTATTTTGTTTGTCATGTCTGTAACTTCAGCTTCCATTTTGTCATATACAGCTAAGTCCTCGTTGGAAGCATCGCCATTTTCGTCCTGTTTGCTTGCCAAGAACGCTTTTGCACCTTCCCATAGTTTGACACGCTTTTCGCGTAATTCTAACAATTTGCTCATGCCTGTAACCCCTTCCAAATTTTTATAGTCAAATTTTTTATTCTGTGTTCGCTATATATGCCGCGCTATCGGTTTTCAGAACCTTCTTTAACATTATCGATATTATCCAGCCCCTTACGATCCCGATAGGCCGCACCTACTTCGGACAATTTGACCATGTTTCCGTTAACCATGAAGTTGAAACCACCGTTTTCTTCGGGGATTTCATTCAAATTTTCCAGCCTGCGGATGTCGTTGGGACACATAAAACCGTTTTGAATACCGATGGAATAACCACGCATTCGGGTTTCGTAATCGCCGCGCATGAGGCCGTCAAGGTTAAATTTGATATAATGCGTGTTGCGTTCGGATAATAAAATAAGGCTTTGCCACATGGCTTGTTCCCAGCGCGTTATCCACGGATTGATACAATATTTCACGAAGTCCAATGCCTGTTGTTCCACGTTTGAAAAAGTTGACCGCTCCAAATCACCAATCATATGTGGAGGCACACGAAAGATACGTGCAATTTCAGTTATTTGAAATTTCCTTGTTTCCAAAAACTGCGCTTGCTCAGGAGGGACAGCTATTGGATGGTATTTGAGTCCATCTGTAAGAATCGCCATTCGGTTTGAATTATGTGTTCCACCATGTATGGCTTCCCATGTTTGTCGCAGACCATCCATTTTTTCCTCTTTAGAACCTGTTTAACATAAATATTTCCATATAAAATTATCAGGTCAATAGAATTTATTGCATGTTTAAAATCTCCTTATAAGTACAGATACAAGTGCAAGTATAGTCATTTGTAGAGCATTGTGTAAG
>Ga0131853_10006502_pt1 | contig 21106 bp, 14 predicted proteins | sample TergutLab28metaG_FD_92764 | JGI IMG/M metagenome (GOLD analysis project Ga0131853, IMG submission 92764) | Labiotermes labralis P1 segment gut microbial communities from Petit-Saut dam, French Guiana - Lab288 P1 (version 2) (version 2) | ecosystem: Host-associated > Arthropoda: Insects >...
TCGGGGTTTGTAGTTGAGGGCGTGTTGCGGGAGTCTGTTGTTATCCATTCGCTCAAGGTGGTTGATCCAATTTTGTCTGTATTTAGTTCTTACATCTTGCATTCCAGGGATCTCTAGTTCTTTACTTATGAATGTACAAATATAACAGAAAAACAATTCGCAAGATTTTGAGGTAATTTATCCATGGCTTATAATTAAATTTTGTAGCTGCATTTTATCTACAATAAAAAGTTAATAAGTCATGAGTCATCTACCCGATGAGTTCCTGATGCTCTTTCCCCGTGGATACAGCGGCCAGGGCGTAAGATCGACTTCTCTTCTGTACAGTACATAGGGATGAGATTAAGATTGTCTTGGGCATCTTCTTCGCTCCCAGATGCGTCCTCAAGCCACCTAGACCTGTGTCATGAACAACCATCGAGGCCGTATCGAAAGTTACATATTCACGAGGTTTTAGAAGCGGGCAACCATAATCACCCAAATAATGAATATTTCAAAAATAAACGTAAAATCAAACGTCCGTGTTATTAAATATTCATAAATTTTGACGTTTTACTGACCGTGCTGCATCTCAGTATATTTATCTCAGTATTTAACCAACTTGATGCACAAAATTTGTTTCACAATAATTTTTTATTTCATGCCTCTACATGTTTCGAGCACATGGTATCATTACACCTATAGGTGTGATGATACCAGAGGCTGTGTAATGAAATTTTGACCTCCTGATGATGAGCACATGTGCTCGAAACATGTAGAGGCATGAATTATAACTTATTGTGAAACAAATTTTGTGCATCAAGTTGGTTAAATACTGAGATAAATAAGTCTTCACAGTTAATTGGGTGTAAATCTATACACCTACTTCCTGCTCAATTCTCCAACAAAACTTTGCTGTGGAAAAGTACCCTACATTTCCCGCTTTTCTTCCTTGTAAATTGGGGAAGAAAAATTTTGATACTAACACAAGAGACTGTCCACTAGAAGGCCACACAGATTATTAGGTTTACTTAACCGTTCCCTACAGTGACTGTAATTGACATGTAGCTATGAAACCTATAAACCTCACATGCTAAAACAGGATTCAATTAAAATATTGGAGGTCCAGACGAAAAACAAGCACACTAAGAGTTAGAATGAGTCTGTTATCTGCTATAACGGAAAAAAGCCTGCGAGAATTTTAACTGTTTTGCTTTCCGCTGTTCAGAATTGTAAATGGAGAAAGGGTATAGTTCACATCGTTGGCTAATGGCATGCCTATGGTACAGATCTTCAAGTTGACGACATATGAACACAAGAGGTCATTGATGTACTTCAGAATGCCAAGTGACGGTGCGAGACAGACTCCCTTAAGTTCAGGACGAATCCTCTTGACATCAAGCTATTTGCTGTTCGTGTGTGTGAGTGTGGACAGTTCGTTCTTATTATCTTGGACAGACGTGTGGCATCCTGGTTAAAAAAAGAAACTTTAATGGAAGAAATAAAATAAGAGACACATAAACAACTAAACAAAGAACGAAGGAAATAATAAAAGAGAGGAGGTAAAGAAAGCAAAGACAGAATGTAAAAATAAATGGGTAGGTACATAACACAGGCACATGGGTAGATGTGTCTAAACGCAAATACACAAATACTAAGAAACATAAAACGAAATACGAAACTAAAATTAAAATCGGGTGATTGGAAATTAATGAAAAACAAAAAAGAAACCAGGAAGTGAACACACGAAGGCCTTAAAAAGATCTGGAACTGACTTTCTGTTAACTAAAGTGCTTACAGTATCACCATGTGGCTTTGAACGTTACCGAAATTCAATGCTTCAGCACCTGCCTGGTTAATCAGTTGGAAAATCCGTTCTCTGCCGCTGCTGTCTTCAACAGGTGGCAGGACAGAATTCCATAAACCTTGTATGCAGAAGTAAGGAACGCCGCTTTCTATTCCACGGCTGTCTAACGCCAAAGTAGAACCTAACGACTGATTATCGTTGGCCGTTTTAGCAGTTCCCAACTAGGGAAATGGCAGGAAATTTACAGGAAATATAGCCTACCGGAAACAATGACAGAAATGAATACCAGGAAATATTCGTCTTGCTCGTTTCTGTCACAGGCCGAGTCGATCCCACGGCCATATTACGTCCGGAAAGAATAGGTCAATTAAGAATATCAATGACCCCCATCGCGAATCGAACCCGCGATCTTCCGGATTGTAGCGCAGTGACTTCCGCCATCTCATGATTAAGTGACACCAGGCAGTAAGCAAAATTATGTATGGTGCATTACTACAACTTACTTACTCCATGTAGGAGAGTCCTTCTTGAGAAACTAACCGGTTTGCAGCTAGTCAAGGAATTCCCCGCATTTGATGGAACCCGAAGGTTCATTACCATATTCACAAGTTCCCGCCAGCTGTCCCTATCCTGAGCCAGCTCGGTCCAGTCCATGCTCCCACATCCAACTTCCTGAAGATCCATCTTTATATTACCCTCCCATCTATGCCTGAGTCTCCCCATTGGTCTCTTTCCATCAGGTTTCCCCACCAAAACCCTGTACACGTCTCTCCCTTCCCCCGTACGCGCTACATCCCCGGCACATCTCATTCTTCTAGATTTTATCACCCTCACAATATTGGGTGAGGAGTAGATATCATTAAGCTCCTCATTATGTAGTTTTCTCCATTCCCCTGTTACCTCATCCCTCTTAGGCCCAAATATTCTCCTCAACACCCTATTCTCAAACACCCTCAGCCTACGTTCCTCCCTCAATGTCAGCGACCAAGTTTCACACCCATGCAAAACAAGAGGCAAAATTATAGTTCTGTGTATCTTAAACTTTAAATTTTTGGATAGCAAACTGGAAGACCGAATGATAGCAAGTATTCCCTGACTTCAATCAGTTCTTAATTTCTTCCCGAATATAACCATTACTAAAACTTCATTTTAAAATACCTGAAATTTAATGATGGTCTTTAGGTTCTTACACAGTGCAGGATAAGTATCTTCCAGCGTTTCGAAGATACCTCCTGCCTCCATCTTTGTGGTGAATGAACTTGGGTTAGGTACATGTTGAAGTAACTGGGAAGAGGAAGTCAGCCAAATGGTCTGACACAAAACTCTATTCACTCATTTCCTTTCCGTACTTCTGATCCACCAAAAATCTTGCTTCCTTCCTACAAAATCGATACATGCGCTCCTTCCAATCACAACAACATGCACGAAATTCACTCGCAATGATGATGGAGGCAGCACGTCGGAACGAAATCATTATCCTGTGCGGTGTAAGAACTCAAACCCAACATGAAAATCTGAAAAATTGTATATGGACTTCGGTAATTGTTCCAAGGACACTGTATCACAAAAATTATAAACGGACTTTCCGCAGCTCCCCTGAGGATATCATAAAAATGATGCGTGGACTTCGTTGAGCTGTTTCGAGGAAACTGTATCACAAAAATTACACATGGACTTTATGGAACTGTTTCGATGACACTGTACCACAAAAATTGTACACAAACTTTATGTAGTTGCTACAAGAACAATAGAACACAAAACTGATTTGTAGTATTTCAGTACCACATGTAAAGAGCAGCACGCACAAGAAAGCAGTCGTAAGCAAACAAATGTGTCAATACTTGACAAGTGGCTAAAATACACATTACAGGGCCGCAATTTGCAGCACCTGAACATTTCTTGTTTACAATTTCCAGTCCACATTCTTCGAAACATGCGGTTATGAAATTATGACCTTGTATTTATCTGCACGCCTCCGCATGCTGCTGGTGACAGTCCTTTGAACTGTATCAAAAGTAAGCTTAACATCGAGTGCACAATCCACTTCCAGTATCAGCCAGCTTTATTGGCGTCATTAACGTAGCAGGGACACCAGCGGCGTATCGAGGGGGAGGGTTCGGGGGGTTCAAACCCCCCCGAAACTCCGAAGGCCCTCCAAAATCGTGCAAAACTCCACCCGGCCGTGAAAACTGTTAAAAATTGTTGAATTTAGGACGCCAACACCCCAAGATGTTTAAAAAAATGGCAGTAAAATTCTAAAACTACCGCCGGTTCGCAATTGTTTTACATTAGCAATGACAAATAAATTGGTTGTCATCATAAATAGTCTTAAATTAAAAAAAATTAAGAAGATTCTACTATATGAAATGAAATTTCTTGTACGAAATTACAGCTGCCTCCAGAACCCCCGTCTAGGGGGCTACAGCCCCCAGATCCCTGAACTGAATTTGTTGAACCCCCCCCCCCCGAACAAAATTCCTGGGTACGCCACAGAGGGACACCCATTCTTTACTAGGGCAGTAACGAATTTAGGGCCTCGGCAAAACAGTTCTTCTGTGGCACAACAGCCTAATTCGGGCCTAGGCCGCCTCCTTGTTTAGGTTTCCAGATCGCACACAATTAGACACACACACTCGAGCGTAAACAACACGGAATAAACTCAAGAGAATGTGCTCTCAGTGAGATTCGAAGCCGCGATCCCAGCAATTGAGTAACTGCTAGACTGCAAGGCCACTGGGATTGTCACGCAAAGAAGTCAGACTAATACTAATCTTAGCATAGCAGTAAACCTGACAGAAAAGTACAAATGTTCGCAGAACTGTACTGTGATGAGCTTTGTCTTGTGTCACGTGCTTTTGTTTTTAGGCGCGTTCACAAAATAGCGATGTCCGTCCGTCCGCATGCAACTCAGGTCCCACAGATTTTCATCAAATTTGATATTCTAGGATTTTTCGAATATCTGTCGAGAAAATTCAAGTTTCATTAAAATCGAACAAGAATAACGGGCAATTTACATGGAGACCAATACACATTTTTCATCTTATCTCGTTTAATTCTTCTTAGAATGAGATATGTTTAAGAAAAAAGGTGTAGAGAAAGTCAAAACACACATTTTATGTTCAGTAATTACTCTCCTAAAATCTTGCCGTTTATGAGATAATGTGGAAAATACTGGAGAACCGGACAGGCAACAGACGACAATATGGCGCATGCGCATTGCATGCTGGATACCTTAGGGCTACAAACACACGCTCAGATATGTAATATCTATTTTTTTTCCCACCGTAGTCGGTATAGCAACTGGCTACGGACTGTAAGGTCCGGGGATCGAATCCCAGTGGGGACGAGATTTTCTGCCCATCTAGACCGGCCCTGGGGCCCACCCAGCCTCCTGTACAATGGGTACTGGGTATTTCCCGGGGGTAAAGAGCGGCCGGGACGTGACGCTGACCCCTCACCCCCTTCTAATGCCGTGGTCAAAGAAAGAGTATAACTATACTCTAATCCCCCTATGGGCCGTACGGCCTGTACAGAGCCTCAGTGCCTGTACAAGGGTGCACTTTACCTTTTTACTTTCATTGCTTTTTTCCGCTGTAAAAATGGTTACTCGAACGCCCCTCAACGTTTACGCCATAAGTACATCACCCGTCTTGTTGGTTCTTCCTGCGTATTTGTGACGATTTTCTAACTGGCATTTGGACCGTTCAGTCATAAAGGAAACATAAAGAAATGAAAGAGTTGACACTACACAGCCGTTCCTACATCGGTCTCTTGAGACAGCATCTTCCTGTGTAATAGCCCTGAATTTTTATGCGTTCGGTTCAGCGGTTCGTAAGCTTGGTCAGACCATCACAACAAAGTGGTTCTGATTGTGTCTTAAGCCAGTTACTCATATGAACGGCACACATTTCACACACAATTCCGCAAGGTCTGCCTCTTCCATCGTCTAGGATACGCTAATTGATCTATTCCTGTCCTACACATACAAAACAGTCGATGGATGCTAATAGTGCGCCTTGTCAGCACACTTCAGCTTTTCTCTGAATTTTTCCATTCATTCCTAAACTTTCCTCTGGTTCATACAGATATCTCCGTACTTCAGATTTAACAACACAAAAATCGAATCATCGATATCCGTTCTCATTTTCCAACTGCAGCAATGAAGCAATCATGTTTAACCTGTGACAGCATACAACAAGCAGGACTGCGTGAGAGGAAAAGACAACAACCTAAATTCAGATGGGGAAATCTCAAATACACGGCTGCGGAAACTTAAAAAGCGGCATAGTAGGAATAAAAATTAAATCGACTAACGGCTTACGTGCAGACTCCCTTACAGAAAAACGTAACTGACATTCATTCAATAGCTTTTGAGATGAAACATGCCGATAGACAGGCACAGAGAGTCTCCAGGCTCATACAAGTATGCTCCGCATAACGACGTTTCGGTCAATGACGGACCGCATTTACACGACAGTGGTCCCATAAGATTATAATATTAAAACATAATATTATAATAATTACCACTGTGTTACAAGTTTCTTTTTTCTTTAAGCAGTCCCATTACAGGCCTGGACAGGCCCAGAGTGTTCCAGGAAGTTAAGGTTCCCAGATTTCGTGACGACACAGGGTGGTGGTAGGTTGTCAGCCTTACGCACCGGCCGCCTTTATCTCCAGGAAATACTCCTGGTACTCATTTCTGTTAGAGGCTGAGTCGACCCCAGGGCCATAGCGTCAATGAAAAATCCACTGACACCAGCTGTGATTGAACCAGCGACCTTCCGATTTGTAGCACAGCACCTTAACCACTGTGCTATCGCGATCTCCCCACTGTGTTACAAGTGCCCACAGTATTCAGTACAGTAAAATGCTGTACAGGTTTGTAGCCTAGGAGCAATAGGCTATACTATATAGCTTAGGTGTGTAGTTGGCTATACTGTCTAGGTTTGTTAAGTACAATCTATGACGTTCGTACAACGACGAAATCGCCTAACGACGCATTTCTTAGAATGTATCCCCGTCGTTAAGAGCCGTATATCTGTACTTCAAGCCCAAAAATACACGAGAGGGTTCGGCTGTGTTGCAGCGTGATAGAATGGAATATTACACCAGAAGCAGTAAGAAAATGAACACGGAACGAGTCGTTGTGGTGCACCTGAATGATGACACCTGGAATAAAACCGACCTTCTTCCAAGGCTGTACGAGTGGAATCCGGACATAACCGGAGCGTTACAACCTCAAAACAATTAGCGATACTGTTCATGCAAAACTAGTTACACGTCGGGACCGTTCATTTCTTCCTACCCTCTTCGTAAGGGACTCTGCAAAAAGTAAGCAATTTCAAAAGTTCAGGAAACGGTCAACATGCACCTAACGTTAAAGTCGTATATACCGAGCGATACACAAATTAAGGATGTTTGTTTTTAAAACCTCATCGGAAATTAATTCACCTCTCCGTAAGCAACGACTGCACTATATAACTAATTAAATATCTCCATTGAGTCACATCTTGAGAAGCTAATAGTTCCTCAGTTCGTCAAGAAATTTTCAGCATTTTAAAGAACCAACAAGTTCATTACCATTGTCACAATTGCCCAACACTTGTCCTTGTCCTGAGCCATATAAATCCAACCGCCTCTCACGGCGCAATTATTGAAGACTGTTTTAATATTACAGCCACAGCTATGCGTGGGGTTTCCATGCGATCTCTTTCCCTGAGGTTTCCCCAACAAAATTCAAGAACCCCTCCCTCCCCCATACAAGCCACGTGCCCAGCCCAACCCATCATTCCTAATCCCAATATCGCATACGACATGTCCATAAAATCTTCCAAACTGGGTTCTCCAAACAGTGCGATCTAGTGCTTCCTCTTTCAAATTTCAGCAACGTCTCTTTTCTTCAGGCTCATCCTGGTGCTTACGTTTTCTTTCTCGTCCTCTCTTCCCTTCTATTTTTCCGTCAATAACGTGTTTTGGACGGTAGTTCCTACGCAAGATGCAACAAATCCAGTTGGTCTTCTTTCGTTTTATTTTACGAAGGATGTCCATTCATTATTTCTGTGTCATACTTCTTCATTTTTCATACGATTCGTCCAACTAATCTCCAATCATTCTTAATCTGTTCGCCCGAATAAAATTTTGTGAGGAGTTCCAAGAACTGCACGTGCTGTGGAAATGACTTATGCGCAGGAACACGCATTTTGTATTATCGACTATTCCACACTAGTTCAGGGCCGAGTGAGGAAAGTGCTTTCCAGAGACGCTACCAGAAGAGACCCAACACAAGGTACAGCAATTTACAACTGGAAGTAGTTTAAATACAACAGTCTGATGTGTTTTCTAAAAGCTTATAAATTTCGGGTAGTACAGGCTATAAAATCAAATAACAAATGCAAGAGGCAGGCGTTCTCAGGCCAGTTTTAAGAGAAACTGACAGAGCAAGGCTTGTTTTCAGTGACGAGGCCCTGTTCCTCTTGATCGGGCAAGTAAAATCGACACGACACTGGTGCTTGGGGCTCTCAGAATCCTCGCCAAGTCATTGAGCATGAACGGGACTTCGTGACGTGACTGCACGTGGCGAGATTTCAAGCTTACGCTGCCGTGTAGCTGACTTCTTCGTTCTTCTGGGATGTACCGCGTCGGAATTGCTAGATGTTCCACTTCACATCACATCACACGGAACCCTTGCCACGGTGCAAAATAAATAAATAAATACATAAATAAATAAGTCAGAACTTTTACCCGGGGATTTCTCCTGTCAGAAGGAATACGCCATACTTCCTCACATACATACGTGTGAGGGGGTCCGAATAACATAACTACCACAGTGATAGATGGAATATGGTACCCATGAAGATCTTACGGGGCTCTTGGCACATCTTCTTCTTCTTCCATTGGCACTACAGCCCACTGTGGGCTTTGACCTGTCGAACAATGTCCTTCCATTTTTTCCTATCTGCCACCAACTCTCTCCATCTTCTCACTACCAGCACTTGAGGATCTCTTTCTACGTCCTCTTTCCATCTTTTTCTGGTTCTTCCTCTTCTTCTCGCCCTTCCAGTTCTTGAGCGAAGATCTTTTTGGGCATCCTATCCTCCTCCGTTCTCTCTTGGTGACCTAGTCTTGGCACATCTGCTCACCAGTAAGTAACTTCCTCTTGTAGCGCTAACTGAAGGATGCCGTGAGGTCTAAATTTAAAATCTAATTCGTCTTTAAGCCCGTATTTCTATCAGATATTCTCGTAAAATAGTCATCAACACCTCAAAAACGTTCAAGAGTTCAAAAATTAGGCATCTATATTTGCGCTGACTTTAGATGGAAGATGGGATGACCATAGGGGCGTTTGTTTAACACTCCTCCTTACCTTCGGACGTTTTGTGAAGTATGACGTTCTAAGACGTATGACAGACCAGAATGATGACATACGTAGTTTGCAGCTGCGTCGCGCACGAACAAGGAATGCAACAAGCGATTCAGCACCCAGTGCGCAGTCACTCTTGAAATATGGCCAGCGGATTGAACTTTCCGCTGACAAACACGCTTACGGGGTCAGTTCTTGGTTCCTGTGTGACTGGTAATACGCAGTTTATGTGCTGTTTATTTGGGAGCCGCGAAAGCATAGTCGGTATAGTGAACAGGCTAGGGGCTAGATGTCCGAGGAACTATGGTTTGGTTCTCGACACTGGCAACATACATTTCTTCTGTTCTCCAAAGCCTCCAAAACTGGATTTGGAGCCCGCCCAGCCATCTCTTCTTCTTCTGCAGGCACTGAACTTCCTTTAGTGGTTGAAAGTTATGGCCTTCTCAACGACATCTTTCCATTTCCCTCGATACTGGACGCAGGTTACCCAATTTTTAACCTTCATTTGGCAAGTGTTCTGTTTGACGTTTTCCTACCAGTAGTATTGTCACATATTTTAGTAACCGTTTCGAGGCGTTTAAAATCTTCCAGCGTAGTGCATATGAAAAGAATTGTAATGACGGACAATCTGTCCGCTACATAAAAGCTTACGAACTGAAATTAATTCGTCTTACTGTCCATATGTAGCTCTTAATATAGCAATATTGATATGCCTGATATCAGAGGATGTAGAAAATTTCGTTATTAAGTACGGGGTGGGATGGGATAGCGCAGTAGGTACAGCGATTCGCTACGGGCTGGACAGTCCGGGGATCGAATTCCGGTGGGGAACGAGATTTTCCGCACCCGTCCAAACCGGCCCTGGGGCCCACCCAGCCTCCTATACTATAGGTACCGTATCTCTTCCCGGGGGTAAAGCGGCCGGGGTGTGGCGTTGACCATCCACCCTAATCTAGCGCCGAGGTTAAATACAGAGTGAAGCTATACCTCTACTCCCCTTCTGGCCGTTCGTGGCCTGTTCTAGGGTGAACTTTACCTTTACCTTTGTATGAAGTACAGGTGAGGTACGTACAATCATTACTACTCTCTCTAAGGCTACCCTAATTTTTCAAAACGTATTTTAAAGAACTGCGCGGTTCGTTGAGTGCATATCCATGGACAATGATTTCACACTAACATTCGGGGGATTTAATGTACGTGTATAAGGGTGGATGAATGGAGGGCTTGTCTTCGGTCATGAAAGCTGGAGATGGGAACTCACAGTCACTCTAGTTGAAATTTCAAAAGACTTGACACTAACACACAAGGAATACGAAGGCCGTGAATATATGCTAGCAAACCAAATACTTCTGCGCAGTTTGTACTGCGGCATATCGCGTACAATACGACTAACAAGCACAAAAATAACACTGCGAATCATTTCACAAACAACCCCATTACAATTATGGGGCGACAGCATTGGGCAACAACAAAGCTGTATACTGTATACCTATAATATGGCGTCCAGCCACAACATAACTGTATAAAAGTACATCTGTAATAGTTATGGGGTAACAGCACTGGGTGACAACAAAGCTGTATACAGTATGCCATTCTAGTTATGGAGTGACAGCATCGGGGAAAACACGTCTGTTGTTTTGTTTGTTACACCATCAGAATCATTCGAGTATTCAACAACACACGAAAGTAACACAGTATAATGCCTTGTGTTTCGTGTTATGAAACACAAAAACAGAATGAGGAAATGGTGAACCGTTATATACGAATCTTCCAGAATAATGATTTTAAATTCCATTTCGACGTTCAGGTGACTGTGCATCGTGATATATTCTTATAATAAAACCAACTAGATGCAATAATTTCTCAAATTTATTTTTGGAATAAAACTCTACATGTTTCGAACAGTTCCTCTGTCCATCATCAGGAGTTTTGCACTGTCCACACAGCAATGGTATATGTCATACAGGTTTGCTGACAGCTTGCGGGCAGGATCAGGATGGAGCTGCAGCCTGGATGAGATGTTCCATCCCATCCAAGCTAGCAGCAGGTAGCAGTAACGGTGTGACAAATACCTGACGCTGTATATGCAGTTTTGTGCTCCTGATGATGGACGGAAAACCCGTTTGAAACATGTAGAGCGTCTTACAGAAATAAATAAATTTGAGAAACGTTGCAGCTTGTTGGTTGTACTCTGAGAATCTCCGTTGTTGTTGTTGTTGTTTTTGTTGTTGTTGTTTATGCTGCTGCGTTGCTGTTGGCAACTGAACTACTCCGTCGGTAACTGAAAACATAAAACCGTGGAATGACTGAATGTGAGTGAATGATGATTTGGAGAGGAGGTGGGGTAATGCGCTCGTGCCCTAATTTCGGTACTACATGGAAATTACCTAAGGGGACTCAGCCAAATCACGAAAGTCCCCAGACAGGTTGAGCTGATGTCCGGTCCGTGAATCGAACCGGGTTCCCCTCCCCTCCCCTCCCCTCCGCCAGTAAAGACAGGAACGTTACGGTTTGGGCCAACTTTCTCGGTTCGTTATGTTTTTGTAGTTGTTTATTGCTTTTCGATCGTCCCTGTTACACACCGGCACGGTATTATCCTGGTGTTTATTCTGTAGTGAGTCACACATTTCTGCAACCAAGATCCAACGTTCAGAACACATGGGTCACATGTTTTATTTCTATGAGAGTATTCCTGTGACGATGGTGCCCATCGTGCTGCAGTATCATATGTATACGAACTGCTTCAGTAAGTTATTTCGATCAGCTCCTTTGATCCATCGAACTGCTGACACAGTGCTCACCTCCTGCAGTACACGGTTCTTTAAAATTCACCTAGAACAGGAAATGAAGCAACAGAAGCGGAGGAGAGGTTATAGATTTACTCTTTTTTTAACTTCGGCGCTAGAGGGGAGGTGTTCAAGGCCACGACCCGGCCGTTTTACCGCCGAAAAAGAGACCGGTACCCACCGTACAGGAGGCTGGGCGGGACCCAGAGCCGGTCTGGATGGGTGCGGAAAATCTCGCCCTTACCGTGAATCGATCCACGGACACTCCAGACCGTAGCCGGTCGCTATATCGACTCAGCTACCCCAGCCAACTTATGCTTCTTTACTGTTCAGAATCCCAATATGCATATTTGATGCGAGATTTTTTCTTGAACTGCTTGACCGTTCAAGATGGGACCAATAGCCTGTCCCGGAGCGTTGCTAACCAACTACGAACGCATGCCCCGGAACATCCCAGAAAAGCGCAGGCCCATTTTACTCTATCTGATATGATTTTAATCATTTATTTATTTTTTTCGAATGTGCGCTGATGGCCATATTATTGCTAGTTCATCTTTTTCTTAATAACTGATTTACGTTTTATTTTACGGCCTCATCAACAGCTCAGACGAGACGGCGTCAATGGTATTAGCAAAGAATGAACTGGGAAAGATGTGGAAAGATGCGTTCATGGTCAAATCTGAGTTACTTTGCCGGTATTGGCCTGGAAGAACTGAAGAAAAAACCGAATGCCTCCACGAAGATACCTGGTCACCAGCCGAGAATCTGAATTGGAACCTCTCGAAAATAAAGCAGGATTACAACCCGTTCGATCGCAACATTCGGTTTTATGGTGTAGATCTGAGCGTTATTATCAGTCGATTTTTGAGTGCGGTCGCAAAATTTCAAAAAGTGACTAATAGCTTCTTCATATCTGTCTGGCCGTCCGGCCGGCCGTCCGTCCGTCCGCATGGAACAACTCGGCTTCCACTGGAAGGATTTTCAGTAAATTTTATATTTGAGTATTTTTCGAAAATCTGACCAGAAAATTCAAGTTTCTTTAAAGTCTGACAAGAATAATGAGCACTTTACACAAATCCCGCTCAGTTCTTCTTATAATGAGAAATGTTTCAGGCAAAAGTTGTAAAAAAAAATCACAACACACATTTGTCGCTCAACATTTGCTGCTGTTGCTTCTTCAACTATTGCTACTACTAATATTGCTACTACTACTACCACCACCACCACCACCACCACTACTACTACTACTACTAACTACTAATACTAATACTATCACCACCACCGCCGCCGCCGCCACCACCACCACCACCAGTACCGTCACCACCACTGCAACCACAATTCCCACAAGCATCCAGTTTTTGTAACGTAAGTATTAGTTTTAAATGGCCGTAGAAGATTCGATGTTCTCAGTGAGATGATAGCGAAGACTCAAGTCTTCTGGGATATGACGCCGAGTAGACTGAGAAATAGATAGCAACCTTTTGAAGAAGATTGCTGCCGTCACCTTCATGATACTCCTGGTCTCTTGGAGCCTCAAGATCGAAGCAATAAGTTCAGAAAACTTTAAATTTAAAATATGCAATTTTCAGGGTTCTGCCGGGGGCGGTGCAGCTGAGGTGCTCGCACTTCTGGCGTAGGCTGGTAGTTGACTGCCGACGTTTCGAGAGAGCTTATGTCCCCTCTTCTACGGCAAACGCCACTCATTATTCCTTAGAATATATTGTTGGTTTATTTTCTTATTGTTCCAAAACACAAGGTAAATATGTGTCATTAAATCAAAGACCTAATTTTAAATATTTTCAATCGTTTGCATTTGAACAGACATACTGTCTATTGTGATAATGACAAACGGTTTGCCCTCAATTTTCACTTTCTTCGGAAGGAAATATACACCGCGTGAAACTCCAGGTCATGAACATTCTTATAGCCACAAAACTGTGGCACTGCACGGCTCAAACAACACTTTCACCACGTCACTCAAGAAAAGCCACGCGGAATGTACTGCAAATGTCAGTCGCCTCAGGCTTATATTGCCTGACATCTGAAAATTCTGGATATTCAAACCGAATACCTTCACTCCCGTGTAAGCTTACTCAACCAACGACACGAAATCGAGAAAAGTGAACCGAATCATCGGCGAGTAAACATTTCAAGATACACAGGACACGAAGTGTATAACGCAACACTGAGGCGCATTCGCGTAACCATTGGTGCAGTGGTTAAGCAATAAGCATTACATACTCTAAGTGTGTGGGTGCAGCCTTAGGTATTCTGCGTTCAATGCACATGCGGCATATTGTCATCTTTAAAATTTTTGTTTTCATATTACCTCACACAGGCAAAAGAAATCATTCAACGCGTAATGTGTTTTTCATTTTCTCTACAACGTTTGTCTGGAACATACTGTATTCCAAAAAGAAACGGGCGAGATATGATAAAAAAAATATATTAGTCTCCACATAAAGTGCCCGTTGGTCTTGTCAGATTTCAATGAAACTTTCATTTTCCCGACAGTTTTTCGAAAAAAAAAACCAAATTTCAAGAATATCCCTCAAATGTAAGTTAATCCAAGCGGACGGACGAATGGACGGACATACAGACAGATACGACGAAGCCAATAGTCGCTTTTCGCAATTTTGCGAACGCCCCTAAAAAAAACCGTAACTCATTCCAGTGTAAAATTTACTGATAAATCGAACTGATTTGTTTTACAACAGAGCTGCATATTTCGGCTTATAATAAAGCCCTATGAAGCTATTTTTGTAAGTGTGTGCGCGTATATATATATATATATATATATATACATACATATAAAAGAGCGTACTGAATCTCGAAGTTATATTCGTACTTCAGAAAATATTGTCCTCAAATTTCCCAAAAAGGTATAATACGCATTTTACTTTTTTGGAAAATTTGAGGACAATGTTTTCTGAAATACGACTTCTTCAAATGAGACTGGACTCGACATATAATGTAAAGGTAAAGTGCACCCTTGTACAGGCACTGAGGTTCTGCACAGGCCGTACAGCCCATAGGGGGAGTAGACGTATAGCTCTACTCTTTCTTGACCACGGGGGATGAGGGGTCAGCGTCACGCCCCGGCCGCTCTTCACCCCCGGGAAAGGCCCGGTACCCTTTGTACAGGAGGCTGGGTGGGCCCCAGGGCCGGTCTGGACAGGTGGAGAAAATCTCGCCTCCACCGGGATTCGATCCCCGGACCGTCCAGCCCGTAGCAAGTCGCTATACCGACTACGCTACCCGGCCCACAGGCTGGAACCAATGGCCAGCTATTAAGAGTGCAATACACGAACCACAGAATGTATACTCTTTCTTCACCATTAAGTAGACAACCTACAAAAGAGCACAGTTATGCCGTCTTGTTTTCCTGATATATTTTAACAACCTAACTGAATGTCAGTTACGAGAATCAGTTAGTGACAAAGAAAAATGTTTAGCTGAAATGCATGTAACTGGGCTCTGGAGGATGTAAGGTATTTCGGTCATACTATCACAAGCAAAGCGTTTCATCATATTAAGCAACAGTGAAGTTTCACCACATCAACACGCGAAGTTAAAGACAAGACACCAACAGCTCGTCCTTACACCCGTGGTCGATTCTTATAGAATACAAGTGGCCCTGATCTAGTTTTGGGTTGGCCGATTAGATTTGGGAAAAGAATGAGACAGGGTACGTTCGCAGAGCGAAACACCTCTGAAGGTTTCCCGCAAAAATAGCAACCAATAAACAGTAATAACCTCAGTAACGTTGGCAGAAAAGGTAACCAACCATAGGAACATTTGTATATTTAGTAATCAAGGTAATCACGGTAACTAGAAAATCAATGGTAATGTTGGTAGCCATGGTAAACCTGAAAGCAAAGGTGACCACAAGAACATTCGAAACTCTGGTAACAAAGGTCATCATGGTAAGTAGCAAATCAATGGTAATGTTGGTAACCATGGTAATCCTGAAAATAAAGGTAACCACAAGAACATTCGAAACTCTGGTAACTAAGGTCATCACGGTAACTAGGAAATCAATGGTAATGTTGGTAACCATGGTAAACCTGAAAGCAAAGGTGACCACAAGAACATTCGAAACTCCGGTAACCAAGGCCATCATGATTACCAGCAAATTAATGGCAATATTGGTAACCACGGTGGGCCTGAAAGCAAAGGTAACCATATGAATATTCGAAACTGTGGTACCCAAGGTAATCATGGTAATTATAAAATCAATGGTAACTTTAGTAACCATGGGAAATATACAAAAAATGCAGAAAGGTACAGTTGTCACTGCACACGTCATGGTGGCATGCAGGGGGAGTAGAGGCATAGCTCGACACGTTCCTTGCCTCAGCGCTAGATGGAGGTGTGTTGGGAACATCAAGCCCCGGCCGCTCTGCCCCCAGAAAAAAAACACTTCAGTACCCATGTAATAGGCATCTAGGTGGGTCCCAAATCCAGTGTGGACGTTATGCATAACAGAAAACAACCATAGTACCAAGGCAACCACAGGAACCATAAACATATTGATAACCTCGATAATGAAGGGAACGATGGTACGGTTAGCAACTAAAGTACTCACAAACATACAGAGGCCTTCATATAAAATGTCTGTTATTTTTGTCTGATTTTAACAAAATGTCACTTTCATCAACAGACTTTAGTATCCCCCCCCCCCCAACATACAATTTCATGGAAAATGCCCAGCGGGAGCAAGATGTTCCACGCTGACGGACAGACAAACATTACACTGCTAAGAGTAGCTTTTCACAACTTTTTGACTGTGCTAAAAATGTAATGCGTTGTGTGAAAGGTAAAGTTAACCCTAGAACAGGCCACGAAGGCCCAGAGTGGGAGTAGAGGTATGTCTCTACTCTTTCCTTAACCTCGGCGCTAGATAGGAGTGGGTGGTCAATGCCACGCTCCGGCCTCTTTATCCGATACCTATCGTATACGAGGCTGGGTGGGCCCCAGGGCCAGTCTGTACGCGTGCAGAAATCTCGCTTCTACCGAGATTCGATCCCCGTACCGTCCAGCCCGTAGCGAGTCGTTATACCGACTGAGCTATCCCGGCCCACGTAATACGTTGGGTACACGGTTCCTCCGATGTAGGTTACGCAATGCTAAGGCACGAAATGGTGGCAGGAAGTTGTCATGGCCTAAGCCACGGTCTTTCCCAACATCCGTGTATTGGTAACTTGCTGAAGGCTCTCAGATACACCGCAAACACGGACCGCATTCCATCACTGACAACATCTAGGTCTTAAAGCGACATAGCCTTTTTTACTTCTGACGTGTGGCACAATATTCAATAGACAGCCTACATCTAGGTGGTATGGCATTATTTTACAGAGTTGCCTATCTTGGTCAAGGCCTAAACGTTTGAGGAAGGACCATCATGCGATGTGTCGCGTCACACAGCGGCCATATCTTTTGAGATTTCATGCCGACTAGCCTGGTAGAAATTTGCCGAAGTTACGGAGCAATCCGCTGCCTACATCTTCACGTCTACCTTGAATACGGAGGTGGGAGGCGCTTCCGAAACGTCGGTAGATTTTACGAGATTACATGGCGTTATACGCCAAACGACAGCAATCCTCCGAAGCTAATGGGCCCACAGAGACACCCTCTTCACGAATTTTAGTGTCAAACATTAATCACCATACATTTTCTTGTCATGGTGACGCTTGTCTACGCAATCATGACCTATAGAACTACCAAATGGATCTTTTCAACGCAGACATTTTTTAAAAGCGCGTGGTTCGGGACTGACGGCAATTTCCTTTATTTTTATTGATTCATTCTCAAAAATTAGTTTTTAACAAAGAGGCAAACGTTATAAATTTCCAGTGCTGCATTAACCGGAAGCCAAGGGAAGTACGCTTCCATTGGCTTCAGGTGGAGGCAGCACTGTCAATTTGAACGTCTTATTTAAACATGCTAGGAAACTCCAGTTTCTTATTTACACGTTGCTTATAATCCACTTATCTCCGAAAGAAATTACCAAGCATCAAGCACTAGTAAGAAAAATTTATAACGTTTATGACGAGTCCGATGCTCTAATTTTTGTTGACTAAGTATTTTGCTGTTTATACGTGCGAGTTGTTCGCAAGGGGACGACTAGTGTGAGTAAACGAATGTACTTCTACAGGGCAAAGCAGGCCCAGTTCAGGGCTTACACTTTACAGCTATACAGTAGAACGCCACTTATCCGGACGCTGGTTATCCGGATCGGCTTGGATCTTCGGATAAATTTGTCGAGAATTCTACAAAAACGAACATGCCTTGAAATTACCGGTAATCGGATCAGATACAGACAGTGTTATGACTTCTACAACTTCAAAAGTTTGAAAAGTTTCGAGGCAGGTGAAGGGTAAAGCAGTCCCGTTAGAGGCCTGGAGTGACCCGGAGGGTTCCAGGAAGTTAAGGTTCCCAGATTTCGTGACAACGGCACAGGATGGTGGTAAGGTTGTCAGCCTTACGCACCGGCCGCCTTTACCCCCAGGAAATGTGCCTGGTACTCATTTCTGTTAGAGGCTGAGTCGACCCCAGGGCCATAGTGCGACCGGAAGGATTTTATGTCAATGAAAATTCCACTGACACTAGCTGGGATCTAACCAGCGACCTTCCGATATGTAGCACAGCACCTTAGCCACTGTGCTACCGCGGTTCCCTTAGAGGCAGGTACATACTGTAAATAGTAACAGCCGAACTTCAAACTGTCAATGCAGACTGTTTAAAAAAAAACCAATTATCCGGATGGTTTACCGTCCCAATTAATACGTATACGTGAATTTCTACTGCACTTAAAATAAACGGGTTACAGTCAATCATGATTCGGAATTACATTCATGTGTGTGCGGTCTTTAGTACCAGAATGGTATTGCTATATTTAATTACAATTATTCACATATTCATTCCCAGATGGTATAAAGACACTGTGGCGTTCGGGATCAAAGCGCAGGGACGATCAAACGGCATGTTTAATCAGTTGTACAGATTTAACATAGCCCTTCTACAGTTTACTGTTTGACACGTGTATATCCACGGTTGCTTTGTCCTGCAAACTACCATAATGCGGCCTGCCTCTCTCTACCTTTGTCTCTAAACTGTACCTATGAACATATCGACACACGAACAGGACAGTAACTTTCCGTATTGCTATATGTGTGTGTAACACTTGGTCTTTAAGAGGTCCTTAACTTTCCCCTCCCCAATGAATGCCCTGACGCTTACAGTATCTTCCACGCACCTCCCCCCTCCCCAATTCCTTGTTCTCAAAACAGGACTTGGAATGTCAAGATAATGCAAACAAGACAGGAACATATACGCTATGGCACAAACACATCACAACGTTTGACGCCACAATACTGTTACATGGATAGAAGTTACTTATGAAATTTAAGTAGCATGATTTAGGGCAGAGCATACGAATTTATGGCACGCGGCATTCACTGCTGACCCAATATTTTGTTTGGCTTATGCTCGACCAGCCTCTCTATACTGTGAAGAATGTGTATGTGTACATATATATATATATATATATCTGACTGCTTAGAAACTGTATATGATTTACCGTTGTTACGAAATAATACTGGGAGTGAAACATTTTTACGCAAATCGGGAGCAGTGCAAAGTGTTTTCTGGATACTTAACATTGGAGTTCCGGCCTGGAGGTGACTGGGCGAATACATGATATTGGACGAAAAGTTTTACAATCTTCTTTTCAAACAGGAAGTGGCAGCAGCCCCAATTACTTAAAAATTTTCTTTCTTGTCGCATTTCTCAAGGAAGCCTTTACTAAAAAGATAATAATTATACTATAAATTCATTATACAATTACAACTTAATACCATAATTAAATAATAATGCAATAATTAACAGTAATTATGGAAGGCTCGAATACCTTATTTTCCTCTCCAAAAATCCCAAGGGCACGCGCTAGAATTTCTTCGAAATTTATAGACAAATTGCGCATGCGCCCTCAAAAATGTTCCACAGCCTGCTTCAGGGAAACCGAGAGACGACTGACAAAACTTGTCTTACTTCCCCTCTACCAATGCCTTTCTCGCAATTCTTCTTTTGAAAAGACAGAGAACGAAACGAGAAGATAAGATAAAAATAGATCTTAGAAAATGAGATTATTGGGATGGCAGATATGGCTCAGAAAGGAGGCTTTGTAGAAGAAACAATTAGCAGGCACGAGGATAATTTTAAAAAGGATGTCAGATAAACAGGGTCTGAGAGTTTGGACTGTAATCATTTAAATAAGGGATCCTGTAAACACACCAATGTGCCATTCGGTTGTCGAAAAGCAGTAGCTTACATTTCTTGATCAGCTGAGAAACTATCAGCGTCTGTACAAACACTTTGCATCATGCCGTTAGTGGATTCAGACATGACGAATATCGTAACATAAACAGAACAACCAAAATGTTATCCGAAATTTACTACAAACAGTAAAACACAAAACACTTCTAAGTTACAAAACTTTGTGGTGGTCCATGTTGATTAGTTTTTAGAACGAGACTGGGGGGTTACAACACACATAATGAAAAATGTCATTTGACGATACAATTTTTTTCTAATACATCCAGAGCATTTGTGAGGAAACTGGACTAAATTTATTTCGCAGGCGAGTTCTTTGCTAGTCGATACAGCACAATGGATATAAGGCAAATACAGGATTATTGCTGCAGGACTTATCCAAAATATAGCTACTGCCTTACAAATATCATAGTGCAGTGAAAATAGTAGTGTAGTGAATATGTGCATTATTACAATATGATCAGTGTGAGGGATATTGTACTGGGTTTATTTAATCTAAAATTACTTGACACATGATATACTTACCTGTAAGGGTCAATTTTGTCTTCTGTGTTTCATGGTTCTGGTGCTTGTTCATTGTTCTTGTATGGTGTTTCGGTCCTTGTGCAGTGCTTGTTGTTGTTCTTGTATTGTGTTTGTGCGTTGAGCTTGTTCATTTTTCTTGTATTGTGCTACCCTGAGGTTTTTTCCGTGCTTTTTCCTCAGTTGTAAGGCAACTGTCAGGGTATTACTCGCAAAGACGGGGCACGGCCCGCACTTCCAGAATTGTACTCTCTATGTATTGTGTGTATTGTTTGTTGTAAATGTGTCGTGTGATGCTGCCACCGGGTGTCAACCCAA
>Ga0131853_10006504_pt1 | contig 21103 bp, 20 predicted proteins | sample TergutLab28metaG_FD_92764 | JGI IMG/M metagenome (GOLD analysis project Ga0131853, IMG submission 92764) | Labiotermes labralis P1 segment gut microbial communities from Petit-Saut dam, French Guiana - Lab288 P1 (version 2) (version 2) | ecosystem: Host-associated > Arthropoda: Insects >...
AAAATTCACGCATGCGCACTAAGGTTCAAGGTCGGCTCATGCAAGCGCGCTAGATTATAATCCATCAGGTGTTCGCATAAAAAAATACGGTCGGATACTTTTCTAACAGACCTCGTATATACACTATGTTACAAAACTAATGATCTACGGGGAACAGAAAGTGCAGGATGGAAACCGGGACAGGATATCTAGTGACTCCTTGAATGGTTAGGTCTATCTGTGAGGTTACTAGGTATTCTAAGATACACATCAGGTATTAACACTCTAATATCTGGAGAATGACACATCCAGCATTCCGTTTGTCCTGGAGGTGCCAGACACTGCAACTTCTGTTGTAGTAGGAATATAGGAGGATAGGTTTTCTGTTGGCAGCAGTAATGACAACGGTAAATGTTTCTGTTACAAAAGCAGAGAGAACAGTGTCCGCAGCATGGGAATTTGATTTTTAATGGAGAAGAAACTTGAAACAGAAGTTAATAAAGTGCAAATTGTTAAGGAAAAGAATTTAATTCCACAGGATCATTGATACACAATTGTTGTAGTAAATGTAGATGTACCAAGTGATACAGGATAGTTACTATGAGGAATTAGCACATTTTATTAACATTTTCAATTACACAGCATAAAACTACCAGCCATCTGCCTGTGTGATGCAATGTAAAGGAAGGTGGTCCTTCCAGGCATAAAATTTTAAAGGTTTTGAGAGTGGTTTCGGTTTGAAATGTATTATTAATATGGCTTTAGATGGATTTTAGAGGCGACTGGGGTTGTGCTGAATGTTATTACAGTAGAGGTGTTTTTACTTAATAAAGTACATTCTATTTATAGGTACGTGGCAGGGCGAATGAATCTCATTTCCCAGACAGACACAAAAGGTCTCAACACATTTGTTGGCTCATTCTCATTGCCAGCACTTATCTTTCTTTCTCTTGCTGAACTGGATCTCTCATCTGTCAACTGGATGTTCCTGTTGTCCATTCTGGTGGCAAAGACTGTTGTGTTTCTTGTAGTGATAGCTGTCACGTTTCTTGTCAGTCGCCCCATCAACATGGGTCGAGCTGGTTTATTTGCGATCTTCTGCACACAGAGCAATGATTTTGCTATTGGTTATCCTATAGGTAAGTATGGTAGATTCACCTTGATTATGATTGTTAGCTCAGTCAGTAACTGATTAAAAACTGGAGAGCTGGGTTTCATTACCCAGCAGTATCAGGATTTTTTCCTTTCTTTCTTTCTTTCTTTCTTTCCCCTCATTGTGTCCACAGTGTCTCTGAGACCTGTTCAGCTTAGTCTGACTGGTGCCAGGAGCTCTTCCCAGTAATCAGTATGCCCAGCTGCTGCCTCATTTCCATCTGGTACTGAGGGTAATGTGTGAATCATTACTACAGCTCTCCAACATGCTGACATGACGTAATGCTTAGTACAGGACTGCACATATCCTTTACACATAGAGAATTTACCAAAGTGAAGGCACAGATATGTAGATCGATGCAACCATCAAATAACTACTCTGATATGAACTTTACTTTGTCTTTTAAAAATCAAAACTCAAATTCATTTTAACACATTCATGGGAGCAATGCTTGGTCTTATAAAGTAATTTGTGTTGTATCATGGTTACAGTGGCAGCACTATATCGGAAGACTCATCCCGATTATGCAAATTACCTGTATTTGATGGCTCCCATTTCACTTGTGATTCTGAACCCACTTGGCTTGATTCTTATGGAGCTCAGCAAACGTGGCAATGATGCCGTTAATCAGCCTGGTAATCATGAAAGCATTGGTGGTACTGAATTGGCAAGGAGGAACAGCAAGCTGCATGTGGTTGGAGCTGTAGCAAAAAGTATCATCCTTAATCCCATTGTATTGATGACAGCACTCGGTATTGCTGGAAACTTGGTGTTTAACCACAAGCTGCCTGTAGCTCTTTCTGGAATCCTCAAGGTAGGCTGAAACTAGGGTCGAAAATGCAGTTTTTCCGTACAGAAGAGAAATCTTAATTTTTATATTGAAACTTTATAAACAACTGTTTCTATATTAAACCGATACTTTGCATAAATTGTCAGAGCTAGTTAAGTCTGAAATTCTGTCAGTGGTACATGACTTTTGTAGTTGTTTTGCATCACATTTCTATTTCATGTGTGTAACAATCACATAGTAATGCTGAGACATGAGGTATGTGTCACTCCTGCCTTGTAATGATATGCTGAGCAAATTGGTACAAAGTGGAATTAAACTGAAACAAGACAGGTATTGTATGTATAAACGTAATAATGAGGCACATTCATGTAACCACTGTTGCCATGGAAAAGCAAGAAATGTTACATATTCTGATTGTGTGTCTGCATTCTTGCCTTTGTTGTCCAGCATGCAAAGCATATACTCCAGATTACTTTGTCATCTGTGGCCTGTCTGGCTGTACCATATTTTTCCACATTTTTTCATAAATGGCACAATTTTTGGAAATAAAAGTTGTTGGACATTAAATACGTGTTTTGATTTTCTGTACAGCTTTTGTCTGAAACATACCTCATTCTAAGAATAATTAAGAGAGAGAGATATCATAAATTTATGTAGGACTTAATGTGAAGTACATGTTGTTCTTGTCAGATTTTAATGAAACTTCAATTTTCTTTGTATATTTTCAAAAGATCCTCACATGTAAAATTTCATGAAAATCTGTATAGTGGTAGCCAAGTTGTTTCATGCAGATGGACAGACATGACAAAGCTAACAGTCACTTTTTGCAATTTTTCAAATATGCCTAAAAATTAGGACTGTATTTGTGTATGAGTTTTATGCTTTCAAGTATGGTCTTTGACTATCATAGCCTGGCTAAGATGAAGGTAGAAATGTACATTTTTAAACCAGAGTTTCCAGATACCAGGACATGTGTACTTTGTATTGATGACAGGTCCTGGGCTCAGCATTTTCTGCAACGGCTCTCTTCTTGTTAGGGATTCGAATGGTGGGGAAAGTTCATAAACTGCAAGGAGCAGCCCTAGTTGTTCCAGGAATCCTCATTGCTATTAAACTGTAAGATTCATACCTTTTTATGTTTAATTCATACAGGGTTGTATTTCAGAAAATGAAGATAAACTCCATTTTATTGTGGATATCAGCTTTGTAGTTGATATAAATGCTCCAGATTACTGCCATCTGGGATGTGACACAGTTTAGTATTTGACATTCTGAGGACTGTGCATAGTGATACATTCTTATAATAAAACCAAAGAGAAGCACTAATTTCTCAAATTTATTTTTGAAATAGGACTCTACATGTTTTGGACTGTATCTCTGTCCATCATCAGGAGCACACACAGCAATAGGTATAGGTCATACAGGTTATGCTGACTGCTTGCTAGCAGTCAGCATGACTCTAGCAATCAGCATGACTGTCAGCTAGCTGTCCAAAACATGTAGAGTCCTATTCCAAAAATAAATTTGAGAAATTAGTGCTTCTCGTTGGTTTATTATAAGAACAGTTTAGTATGGTAGATGAATACCAGATTTTAGAGGAACCTGCTGCCTGCAACTTCAGGGTCAACAATGAAAATCAGTACTTTATTTACCACATGCCCTCACCTTGTTGCATCCCAGGTGACAATAATCTTCACGGTACCCATCGTGAGAGTCTCAAATGTGGCATATGTGTTGGGTACTTAATTACAGAATATTTATTTAATTACATTTAGTGCAATTTTATAGTTAGAAAACTTGTGTAATATGTAGTAAATATATTAGTTTTTTAATATGTATTTTGTGATAGCACAGTAACAAACAGCACTAAAATAATTGTAGTGTTGTGTACTGTAGTGATGTGTGACTACTGTCATGAAATACATATTGTTTAGTAACACATCAGGGATGAGTCACCTTAAGGTACTAGCATTTCATCCAAACTGCTTCTTGTGTAATCTTTGCTACATATACATTGCATTGTATTATCCATCTGGGTGCTAAATACACTGTGCATATACACTATAGAACATGGAAATTGGCAAGAGACTACTGTCACTCTTCGTCACTCATATCTGCATTCCATTATATGAGCTACTTAGGAATCTGAATCGCCATTTTCAGGTAATTACATCCTTTTAGTGATTTTATTACCCTTTCAAGTTCATATAGTGTACATTTAATCAACCTTTGCCAAGTGAATGGGACAGTGTTGCCCTAAATGTACATCTTTTCTTGCAAAAGGGAAAAAATTTTTCCACAGTGAAAATTTAAATTGAATGGTGCTCTGGCCATGGCAGAAACATGGTGTTTGAAAGGCCATATGCTAAAGGTTAAATATAACTCCAATTTTGGACAAAATACAGGACTACAGAAGGAAATGTTTACAGCATATAAACAGAACTCCTTGTGACAGATTACCCAGGATAATGAAACACTACACACCAAAAGATGGAAGGAACCAGTGAAGACCATTGAAATTTGCTTGACAGTCATCTTTTGATATCTCACTATCTCCTTGGCTTAGAGAGGCAAACAAGTTGAAGTAACAGTGGTCAGTGTAATGACTAGGCTATAGTCTAGATGGTCTGTGCTTCATATTGTGGTAGGGGCAAGAGATTTCTGGTGTTTCCAAAATCATCCAGACTGGCTGTGGAACCAGCATAGCCTTCTATTCAGTGGGTACCAGGTTTCTCTCCCAGGGGTAAAATGGCTGAAGCAAGAAGTTTACCACTCTCCTCCATCTGTTGCTAAGGATAAGAATAAGTGCATCTATACCTCTTTCCCCTCTATATGCATTCATATTGTGGTCAGGAGCAGATTCATTTTCTGTGGTGTACAAAAACAGTTTTTGTTAAGAATCAGTGTGTTTGTAAGTGTGTTAATCTAAAAGGTGTAGGTAAAGTTGCCCTTCTGTTGCTAAGGTATGGAAGAATGTGTTAAAATACTCAGTGTGTTTCTGAAAATTGTTCATGAATTTTATATGTAGGGACAATAACAGAGTGCAAGTGCCAGAAGTGTTATGCTGTGCAGGCATTTCCTAACTGGTTGTATAACACCCCACTACAGTTTTACTGTATATTTCAGAACCTTCCTGTATGCTTTCACTGAGTGGGAACCACAACATGCTTTTAGAGTCCTTAACCCTTCAGCATCGCCCTCTATACGTGGTGTAGACTTCTGTTTCTGCACATGCTACTGGTCTCTATATGTCGTATAATTGGCCGGCAACAATGGAGCACATTTCAATTCCTACCTTCTCACAGACGGAGGAGTTTGAAATTCCCTGTGATGAAATTGCAACCATCTATTTAAAAAAAAACATTATTCACAAAGTAATGATCCAGTTTTTCTAAAATTTTAATACAGAAGTTTTGAAACTATATAGATGCAGTAAAATAATTGTCATTACCTCAGTAATTGAGCTTGATGTGATACCGCCCAAAGCAATCTTCCAAGCAAAGGCCCACATCACATATTTGGCAGCAGTACACTGAAGTTTCGGGGACCGTGGTAGCACAGTGGTTAAGGTGCTGTGCTGCAAATCGGAAGGTCGCTGGTTCGATCCCAGCTGGTGTCAGTGGATTTTTCATTGACATAAAATCCCTCCAATCGCACTATGGCCCTGGGGTCGACTCAGCCTCTAACATAAATGAGTACCAGGAGTATTTCCTGGGGGTAAAGGCGGCTGGTGCGTAAGGCTGACAACCTACCACCATCCTGTGCCGTTGTCATGAAATCTGGGAACCTTAACTTCCTGGAACCCTCTGGGCCTGTCCAGGCCTGTAACAGGACTGCTTTACCTTTTTACACTAAAGTTTCTTTTTTCCTTGCTTTGAGCTCACAGCACACCTCCTCTGAGGTTCTGATTTTTCAGTTTTGGTTGCCACTTTTCTCAGAAAACATCTTTCAGTCAACTGTGGAACTGTGTTGTCTGATGCCTGTCACCCCTGTAGACTCTGTGTCTCTGCAGTGCGCACATATTTTGTAAACAGATCTTCCACTAACTGAATTCTATACAAAAGCTGCTGTATATTTCTTCCCGTCATTTGTTGATAACAAACGAATTGAGAACTGTAGAGTTCAGTAGCCTTTTGAAAAGTTTGAGGTACCATTAGGTCATTATTTTCCTCTTGACAATGTACAAGTGCAGCAACTGGTCCTTCAAATCGACTTCCCCCATTTTATGATTATAATCAGTCATGCACAAAGGCTTCTCTGTTTCCTTGCCTTTGTTAGAAACCCTCTGTGTGTCTGCACTGTGGTATGTTGACACTATAGTTACATTTCTTTTGTCACGCCTTTTTAGTACTGTGACTGGACCTGAATATCTGGCTATGGTTTCCCCCTTTTCCATTTTCTTATCTTTCACTTCCTTGGGGACATTCTTTCTGTCCAGTTTTAGTGTGCGAACGCAATCAGTGGAATGTTCAATCTTTAGCTTCCATGCTAATTCTGGACTGTTGAAGAAGTTGTCAATCCACAGAGTATGTCCGTGACCAAACAAGGGTTCTAAAAGTTCCAGTACTACAGCTGCTATTTTGCATCTGCTACAACTATGTCATCAATTTCATTATCAATACTGCTAACACTGTCACTTCTACTATCACAGAAACTTTCATCTGAATTGTACATAATTTCCAGCACTTCACTGTCTGTCAGAACTTTTTCTGCCATTGCTATGTCCCCAGTATCACTCCTGAGTCAACAGCTGAACGAAGTGCGCTGACTGAAAACATGCAGGGCAAATACCAACAATTACAGAATGTATGTTGATAGCTACACCAAATGAAAGACTGAATTATTCTCTCCCTATCTGCAGAATGAACTGACACATGATATCTGTGTTGACTTCAAGCCAGCAGCAGAAATGAAGTCCTTGCAGCGCCGAATAGACGATGAGGAAAATATTTCAAACTACAGAAGGCAGTGTAGCATTTATGAATGAATTTTTCTCCAACAGCAGAAGAAACCTAAGATCTTAGGCTACAAAGATACATTGTTCAGAATGTAGCTTTATTTCTTTCAGTGGAGTAAAACAGAGAGAACTCTGAGAGTGCACATTTTTGACAGTCGAAAGTGGACTTTTTTTAAATAGGAAAATTAACTCCTGAATACATAATGCTACATTCTAAACAGACTGTTTTAACTATTATATTCTGAAAGCACAGTTCTTAAGCAATAAAGAGAAACCACTCGCAATTTGATAGCTCAAAAACTATGCATGTGAGAGGAGATTGAATCCACCCGTGCAAGGCTCTATACTGTGTATGGCATCCAGAAATCTGTGAAGAATCAGGGGTCTATACCACGTATAGATGATGGCGCTGAAGAGGTAGGGAATTTAACCTCTGTCCGTGGAGAAGGTAGGAATTTAAATGTCCTCCATTGCTGAAGGGTTAATTGGATTATTACAGTAGGACTAAACTGGTTGCTATGTGCTAATGCCAAACATTGATTACCATGGTAGTGCACCTAAGGTAGATAAGTACTTGCCCTGTTGCTGTAATATTTATTTGGCTTATGCTTCAAGTAGTGCATAATTTTTGAGACTCTGTTTTATTTGATTTTATAGGCTAGTCCTTCCCTTAGTGATACATGAAGTTGTGAGTTTGATTCATCCAGGCACTGATGCAAGTGAAACCCTAGACCTCAGTACATATGGGTTTCTGTATGGAGTATTTCCAGCTGCTCCAGGTGTGTTTGTGTTTGCCACACAGTATTCAATTGATATAGATCTGGTAAGTGAATATCCTTGTATTCTACCCATTATATGTGGATTAGTTTATAAGTTATGGCAACTTTTTTTTACCAGTATGTGACAACACATGAAATGGCAAATACACATTTAAAAGTATGTGGCATGTATTTAATAGCTGTTGCTAATAGATGGTGATATATATGCAGGAGCCATTGGTAGGAGGCAAGCGAACCACTTGTCATTTCAATCATGGTCTTGTCATTTTATTGTGGAGTACAAAGTGAATGTGGAACAGAGACTGCAGTGTTGGAGGTGGGAAGTGATACAACACCCTCCATATTCTACTGACCTCAGTCCATGTGACTATATTCTGATTCCCAGGCTGAAGCAGACATTGTGAGGCAAATGATTTGCAAACACAGAGGACATTTAAACAGCAGTTGGGTGCGAAGTGGCACATGGTTAGCATGTCATGTGACACTGTGTTCACAGCCTTCTCCATTGTTGGCAGCAAACCATAGACATCCTTGGGGACTGCTTTGTATTGTTTTAGGAATAGTTGGTGTTACAGGTTTTTTTCTATATTTACTCTGTATTCCACAGTAAAATGATGGAACCATGATTGAAAACATGTGGTTCGCTTGCCTCCTGCCAGTGGCTCCTGCACATATACCACCATCTGATGGTAACATTTATTAAGTACATGCCACATACTTTGAAATGTGTATATGCCATTTCCCACATCGCCACATTTTGGCAAAAAAAAAGTATTTGCCATAACTTATGGAGTGACCCACATATTTTTATAGATTCTAATTTCTGCTTGTCACTTAGTTAAGACAGTATTTTTTGAGGTAGAGGAGTCGCTTGACACCGTTGCCACTTGCCCTTGCCTTTTAAACTGTTGATTGTTGAGTTTTGAATGTTCTCTGAACATTTATCAATGTTGTACTGTGCACTAACTACTGGGCTGCCTTGGTTTTAACCATTATCTGTCGTCATGGTTACAGAGTGATTGAAAATCCTTGCTGTACCTGAGATATATGTGTAGTAATACTTCCTATTGACTTACTTAGATTTTTGCCGTCTTCAGTAAATTTCATCATAGACAGTTTTGGTGCTACCAAACCACCGGCACACCCTGAAGATGGGGATGGAGTTAGTTCCTGAAATGTCAGAAAACCTTCTCATCTTGATGCAGCTGTTAGCCCGAGAAAACTTCATTGAACATAGACATTCTTCAGAGATGTTAAAAGAGGCCATCTCCTTTGCAGCATTTATTCACTCAAGATTGGTTCTACACAAGTCAGCAAAAGAATCAACACAGATTTCTCCTACCTATCTGTCTGTTAACTGCCTCATGTCAGTGCCTTCCCCCACTTCTGTTAGTTCCCACTGTCTGCTGTTGCATTCTGTGTGTGTGTCTTGTTTGACATTTAAGATCCCATGTTCAGAGAGGGGCTGAGTTGGTAAATTAAAGTGTGCGGAGGTATTAAAGGAGGAAAATAACAAACCTCTTCTGCCAGTACAGAATGTTATCCAACAAGTGTCTGAAGCCCACTGATACACCAGAATGACTGTGTTAAAGTTAATAAATGAACCAACAGAAGTCACCCAAAATGATTACAAATTTAGTTTTATTTTTATTTAATTAATTTTAGCATTTAAGGTAAATGTTTGTGCTCTCCTAAAGTCATTCACTAATGATTACAACAGGGAAAAGTAATTAACTAAATTTTCCCCTCCTCCTAAGCTAGGGAGCAGTGGCAAATACTGATCCAGAAATCAAGTCTAACAGAAGAGTACTCAATGCAGCATTGTACTGAACCAGTAGACCTGACTTCCAGATCAGGATTCGCCACTGCTAGGGAGGAACTGAGCTGGTGACATGGCAGAATGTCTGTGGGTAGGGTGAGGGAGCATGACAATCCATGCTCATTCTTTTACTGACTGAAACATAATCACTGGCCTTCTCAGATGCCTTAGAACTATCAATATTATTGATTTATTTAGAGCTTTAGTAGTCCCAAAACATGCATACATTCAAGCAGTTTGTATGAGACTGAAGTAATATTTCAGTGATTTAATGTTTATTGCTGTCATGAATACAACATATTTAGTATTAGATTATTTACGTACAAATGAAGCTGGTAGACTGCCTAGTGTTTTGCACCCCATACTAGAATTGCCACACACACACTGCATTGTACTGTGACTTCGTACTTTTCTGTGAGAACAGTAGATCAGTCAAAATAATTTATGCTTCATTTTTTCCACTAGATTGCGAGCTCCATGGTAGCCTGCACATTCATATCGGCTCCACTGATGTTCATATCAGCCAAAATGATTTCAATCAACAACCTGAAACCTTCAGATTATCTTCAAGAATTAGATTCATTTACTTTTGATGTCAGCATTGCTGGCATTGTTGCCTGTGTAAGTATAAGTTAAATAGAATTAAAGCCCTTTCTTGGCTATCGTGCAGATTTCTACATAGTGTGTAGCACACTGTACAGATTTTGGCACAACTGGGTATCAGTTGTAATAAACATTCCTGCCGTCTTTTCTGTGACGTTGTATACATAAAAAGTTTTGTCCAGAAATGCTACAGAGAAGAGGTGCAGTTGTTGTGTTATGTTTTTCGTATTCTGTGGAACATATCACAGGCACAGAAAATTGTAATTATAGATTTTGTTTGATGCAGTGTTTGAAAAATGCCATGTTTAGTTTAACATAGTTGTAATATGCGCATGAGGATATAAAAGTTGTTGATTTTATTCAGTACGCAATAAAACAGTGACTAAAACTTTAGACAGGATTTTAAAATTTTTGTTTGTTAGTAAAGCACTTTTTTTTTTTTTCAGATTTGGCTTCTAGTCATATTTGTATGCAGTAAGAAATATAAACGAATACCGCATAGGATCACATTCTGCTTGGTTATTTCTCAGGTATGGTAGTAAAATCCCATTGCTATTAACAGAATGAGACATTTTCTAGAAACACATACAGAAAGTCTCTCAAAAGTTCTAAGCAGACTGGCTGAGACTGAGCTAGAAGACAAGGGTATATCATGCAGGTTTTGACAAGAGAAGTACAGATTAGTGAGATGAAAAAATCCTGCAGTATTTGACAACTGTATATCGCAGTTACATGTCCATTTCCTGTGTCTCATTAATAACCCATCCTTTGTGGTTGTGAAACTGTTGTAACAGTATTTCACTTCTGCCATATTAACTGACTTTATATTATAGAATTATTCTGTATTCTGGCGATGAAACCTGAACAGCATATTTACCTGGATATGAGAAGAGAATTTTTCTTTTCCTAATTCAACATCTGAAATATGGCCAGGGGGGGGAGGGGTACATTGTATTGAGGTCAATATAGTATACATTGAATTTCTAAAACACAGCCTTATAATGAAATGTGACTCGATTACTGTCACACTGCACCTCCATGCAAGCTATCCTCTAAAAGTAGTAGCATGATTATATTCTCATGTGATTATTGTTTTAATTATTTCAGTTAATTGGTTGTGTTGGACACATCCTGTGGTCTTTACTAGATTCGACACAAGCTGTTACATTATACCTGCAGTTTGCTGTATATGCTGTTGGTGTGTACAGTTCAAGGCTGTGGACAGCTTTCATAGCCATAGCACTTTTGTTCCTCCAGTGTCGTAGCCTCTGCTTTGTTCTCAAGTTGCAGCCTCTATTCATTGTGCTTGGTTGGGGGTGAGTTCCATCTCGCATACATTTTTCTGAACTACTATACATAAGTTGCAAGCACAAGCCAGTTCATGATACTTGACGCATGTGACTTGCCGTTGTTAAAGTGTAATGTTAGGCGTAAGATGGGAGTAACTATTTATAAACTGTAATGATGATAATACAGGGTCCTTATTCTGTCTTAGCCTTCTTGTTGGTCTCAAAGACATGTAATCAGAGAGAGGTTAGCAGTTTGTGTTAGCGTCCACATAACACAACTGTAATTCATGAACGCTGTGACACAGACTGTGAAGCAAGACTGAATTTTGTGAACTGGTGCCTTTTTTGGTTCATGATGGTGAAATGGGCCCCACACTTTTTCTGTTTAGCAGGGTATCTTTGGTTTGCCTCCATCTCTGCACAAACTCTCAGAATAAGAGGTACGTGTGTGCTAGGGTGGGTGAGTGGTGTGCTATGAGTGCAACAAGGATTATGTACTTTTTTTTTTTGAGACTTTAAAGTCACTCTGATATATTACACACTATTTTCTGAACACTTGTCCAATTACGAGAGAATATGTCCCTTTTTTTGGGAAGACATGGCAACACCTAACACTGCAAACAGTTCTACATATTGTTTACAAAACATTTTTGGGTGACAGAATAATAAACAGGAGATTATGGCCTCATGCACCAGTTCATATCCTGTGTGACTGTTTCTTGTGGGTCATGTTAAGAGATAAAGTAAAGGTAAAGGTCACACCATAACATACTGCAGGAAGTACAGAGGGGGAGTAGGATTGTAGCTCTACTCATTCTTCACCTTGATGCTGGATGGGAATGAGTGATAAACACCACACCCCAGCCACTTTACCCCCAGCATCCATTGTAGAGGAAGCTGCGTGGGAAGAGAGGGAGTGCATATTAATAATCATTGTACTAAGATAATTTTTTTAAAATGCATATGTTTTAATGTCTTCATTTTACCAGCAGAAGATGTACAGTGAGCATGTTTGTTAGATGTGACACATCTTTGAGGATAAGAAAACCATTTTGAGCACCTTCTTGAAGTCTCTTGAGTTGTAACCTAGTATTAACTGGAATTCTTCTTCTTCTTCTTCATTAGTAGGGCCCGTAGCGAATGCCATGGATGTACCGCAGCCTTAAGTCTTACTGTACTACCCTATCCCCCCCGTTTTAGATGTTCCCACTTCCGCCACCAGGTGCCTACACACCCGCAATGACATGAGAGATCCTAGCCATGAAAGGTGGAACTTAGTGGTCGAGAATGTTGTCTGGTAATTTTGCCAAAATGACGACTTCCACGCCATTTAGGGATCTTTTACATGCCGCAAATCTACAACATGGGACTGATGGCTTTACTCCCTCTCCGAAGGAAGGCGTGCTGAGGATTTTTTTGCCCTGAAAGATCGTGACAGCTTCGGCCAGGTTTGAACCCGCGAACTTGGGTACTTAGAGGCAGCACACTACCCCTAGACCACCGAAGCCACTATTAACTGGAATACACTGAATTAAAATGGGTGGACCTCCACTCACCACAGACTGGTTTAGTGGCAGGAAGTGACAATGATATGGGTCACATAAAATGACATAGGATACAATAGGAAGCCATTGTGATTGCATCTGATTAACTCTATGGAGCAGACTTCTTCTTGAGAGGCTAATAATTTCTTACTTGGTATTAAATTTAGTACCATCTATGGAACCAAAGTTGTACTACAGTTAATGCAAGAGGTCATCTTTGGACCCTATTTTGAGCGACATGAATCGCACTTACTGCAAATATGTATTGTATATGTTCAATTCAACTCTGTATTATTAAGAGTAAACAAGAAGCCTCTTCCTCACAATAACCAGGAACTGTAATCAAGGAACCATTTGTGCAAGACACTCCATGAACACACCTTTGGTGAGGTACTCTAGAAGTTGCAACTGTGTATTCAAAGTTTTGTTCCTATAATATTATCTCTGTCTCTGTATGTTGTGTCAGGGTCATGTAGGCCTAACACACCTTTGTTATTTGCAGAGGTCCATTGGTGGTGGTAACAGCTTTGATGCTGTCCATACAACCAGACATTATTGTTGAGAAGAGGAACCCAAACTTTCAGTATGGAGAGGTGCAAGCAGCTGTTGCTGTTTTTATCCTACTGATTAGTTTCATAGGTAAGTCTCAAAGATAGAAATAAAAAATGTTTGTCTCCACCCCTTCATGCCACTAAATGAATTCAAGCAGTACTTGTTCTCACTGACATGAAGTCATTTTAGTTAGCAACAAACATATTGTTCATGTTCATATTTTTTGTTTGTTGCATTGCTTTGGTGATTGAGGCAGTCATGATTTTACTCCCATGCCATTGGGTTTCTGGTTGAAGCTTTTTAGGCAGTTTCATGTTTCCCCAGTGTATGCTACTGTTTTACCCATTATGTCTTCCTTGAGTTGCATCACTTGTTGAACTGTATGCAACATTTAGGCAAACACAGCAGTTGCTTTCATCAGGATAAATGGATCAGTGAATATAGGTATTAGGAAGGATAGTCATGGAGGGTTCTCTGATTGGGTAGAATTCTGGTGTGGAGTACGGCCCATATAAATCAGCTCTGGAGTTCTGGAAGTGGTGAAGTAGCTGGCTCCATATGTTACTGAATTTGTACCCATCATTTTCATTAATTCTTTCAGGATTTCCTTTATTGCAGCAATGGCCTCCCTAATGATACAGGGATGGTAGGTACACACACACACATGTATGCGTGCACATGTGTATGTTTTGGATTCTTTAGACCAGTTGTAGGAGATTCAGCTACTTTTGTAATAGGTTGCATGCTTTTTCACTGTATTGATTAAATTGCTAATTATGTGGCAGGTGTCACATTTTATCTGCTGAAATGAAATGGTAGTAGTGAAAGTATTATAGCATAATGTACATGTATATTTGGAATTGTAAATTAGGTATAGAATAGAGGATAGCAGAATGAGGAGATTATTGCTTTTTAATGTCATGATGGAATTGTTAGGGTAGTAGAAAGGAATATGATCCTTGATAAATGGCACAAGAAATTAATTTAGAAGTTGTGTATGAAAATCTCATAGAATATAAACATCTGAAACTGTGAGAAAGAAGATAGTAGTAAACTGGGCCTGAGAGATGTCAGGTGTGAGAGTTTCAACAGGAATGAGATAGCTTATGATAAGTCACATGCACATGTGTAGTAGTGTTGAAATTTTGGCAGTTCTGTGTATTAAAATTTTATTAAGGAAAGGGAGAATATGTACCCATATGTGGGTGCTTGCAAGAAAATCTTGCACATTCTCATCACATTTTATTAATTGTATTTGCTAAGGAACGGAAAAATATGTACCCATATACAGGTGCTTGCAAGAAAATCTTGCACATTCTCATCACAATGAATGTATGATTTGTCTTTAATTCCAGTTACCATTGGTTGTTTGGTTCTCCATCAGCGATACCAACGTCGCTATGCCCGGTACTTGTTGCTGGTCCAGGATGTAAGCAGTAGTGAAATTGCCAGTGATGTAGACTGTGAAGATAATAGTCCAGAATTTGTTCATTCTTCCAATATCAGTGGCTGTGGGTCATGTGAAAGTAAGCCTTCATACTGATGTATGAAATAATTGATTTCAAGTCGCAGTATGACATGTTTAACAACAGCTCACTTTCAAAATATGAAGTCTGTCTTTGTAACCAACTAACTAATATTCTCCAGAAAACCTTCTTGAATAGCTAATAACCACTTGGCTGGTGAGGGAATTCCAAACTGTTTATGAAACCTGATGGGTCGTTCATTACTGGCTTCACAAAAACTCATCAGTAGATCCTACCCCCAACTCAAATGAATCTGGTCCACATCCTCACCCTTCTTCTGTAACATGATAATCAGTCAATGAGTAGGTGTACACCTTTGTGGCCCCTGATTTTTTGACTACCTGTTTATTTAATCTTCCAGGCGATCTTCCTCTAGAACAAAATTCCCGGGCCTGTCTTCGTGTATATAGTGTTGACTCATTTGTATTGTAAGAGCCATTGATTCCTCTAATGTTGAAGTTTGTCATTTCAGTGCAAAATTGCCAAGACTTATTCCATATTTTCACTTCAATTTTTTTTTTTATCCAGGAAGGCATAACATACAATATACCTTAACATTACTTTTTTACCTTTGACTTATGACAAAGTATATAAGTGACATTTTCCATTATCCACAGTAACGGTTACATTTTTTTATGAGAGGAATGTTTTTGCCAATTTCATGTGGGTGAAGTGCATGTAATGTAGTACACTTTCATTTTAGGTGGATAACTTTCAAAAGTAACTGGTCTCACGCTGTCTAATGTGATCTGTGTTTGGTAGGAAACACTGATACAATGCCTCATCCAGTGTCACAGCAGCAAATAGTGGATATTGAAGAAATAGTGTCTGATAGGGGCCGTACATTTCGTAGTTTACGTGAGGAAGGACATGGTTCCAATCCAGGTGACATCTGCCCAACAAGGTTTGGTTGTCATTCTTCTCAGCGAGACCAATGCCAGAGTATGGTAAAACGCTATCATATTCAAGAGGCTATGGAAGAGGAACAAGACGGTCATGACCACCAGACTCTTAGACACATAGTGCTGCTAATCTTGCTTGCCTGTTCTATGTTTGTGGTATGTCAACAGAAGAAACTTCAATATTCCCTAGCATATCAGAGCAGATAAAGATGGCTCTTTCTCATCACTTTTTATTTACCAACAATTAATGCACAGTTTTGTAAGCTATCACTTTTTGACTCCAACACATTTCAGCATTTCTCTTTGTCATTTTCATTGAGTACTGGACTGTTCTTTGAAACACATCAAAATGACACAAGCACTTATTGATTCTAAGATCGCACTGTTTGCACTGAACCACACTTTATAATACAAGTTGAGGTCTCTACACTGGTGGATATTTGAATATTTAAATGATTCAAATGTTAAACAAGACTTCACACTTAAAAACAGAATCTTGAATGTTCTCAGATATATCACTTTTTGCCACTATTTGAAGCACTTCAGCTGTAATGATGTTGTTAAAAAGTTTAAGAGTTAAAACACTTAAAATTTTTGAAGACTGTAGAATGTCCGGCACATGTGGAATGTTGCATGTTGACATCTTTATAGCAACTTCCTATAATATCTAGAGAAGTGTGTACATCCTGGTGGGTGCGGTCAAAGGCTTACATCATTCTTGTTGCTTGTTTATGCCAGGTAACTTCCTACAATATCTTCAAAATTGTGTGCATGTACACACTTTTGAAGATATTGTAGGAAGTTGCTTTAAAGACACCAATATGCCACATTCCACACAACTGGACATTCTACAGTTTTATAAACTTCTAAATGTCTGAAACTTTTTAACAACACCACAACTGAAGTCCTTTGGTAGTAGTAAAAAAAAGTGATATATTTGACAAGATTCGAGACTGTTTCTAAGTGTGAAGACTTGCTTAACATTTGAATCATTCATCATCATCATCATCTTCCTCCATGTATTAGTTTGTTTGACCGGTTCCGGCATCGACGCATTGCCATCGTTTCCTGGGGCATCCACGGTCTCTTCTTCCTAGAGGTTTGTAGTTGAGGGTGTGTTTCAGGAGTCTGGTGTTGTCCATTCTTTCAAGGTGGTTGATCCAGTTTTGTTTGTATTTGAGTCTCACGTCTTGTATTCCAGAGATCTCTAGTTCTTTCCTTATGACTTGGATTCTTATTTTATCCAGTCTTGTGTATCTCGTAACACTTCTTAGAAAACGGATCATTTAAATATTTTAATATCCACAAGTGTAGAAACCTCAAGTGTTGTTATAAAGTGTAGACTCTGTGTAAAAATTGTGATCTTAGAATCAGTAAGTGCTTGTGTTATATGTATATGTCAAAAAATAGTCAAGAACTAAGTGAAGACGGCATAGAGAAATGCCGAAATGCGTTGGAGTTAAAATGTGATTGGCTTACAAAAAGCGTGCATTAATTGTTGGTAAATAAAAAGTGATGTAAAACATGATACAAGGTGTATACATCAAAATGGTTCCTTCTGTTCTTGGAAATAATTTGACTCATGTATGGGGTTATACCTTACCAACTGTCTGAACAAATGTTCACTAAAGGTGAAGTTCCTGTGCTGAATCAAATGGGACCCCATAAAGGCACATGGGGGAGTGGGAGTATGGTTCTCTTCATTATTAACTTTGTCACTGGATGGAGATGGATGGCCTCATGCCTCAGCCCCTTAAATCACCAAGGAAAGAATCCTCAGTACCCACTGACTAGGAGGCTAGGTGGGCCTTGGAGCCATTCTTGTATGTTTGTAAAAGATAAAAAATTTCTTATCCCTGCCAGGCATTGAACCATGATTCCTTCATCAGCCAGCCTCTATCCATGGTCAGTGTGCTGTTCCAGCTCCACAAACATGTAGCATTGGACCGAGTCCAGTTCTGCACTTTCAACAGGACAGTTCAGTTTATGTGAGGTGTGATGATTGCAGCAACTGGTAAAAGTAATGAGTTGGTGTATGACTAATTGATGCAGCAGATTTGTAAGAAATTCATCACTGACATGTATTAAATCTTACAGCAAGGATAAGAGGGTGAAGAATTATGGTAAAACAGACAGGTTCTTCTGTGGGTTAAGCAATTTAATCTTTTAAGGACCTGTGTTCGCATACACAAAAGCACATTGGAAATGCCCCTGGGAATTCATTTTGTATATTTAGGCAACAAGGAACTTTAATATATTTTTAAGGCATGCTGCATAATCTGTGTTTTATTTTCCACAAAATTCTACTTATTTTATAATTTTATCTTTTCTGATCAACTAATGTGTTATTCATAAACCATGCACCAAAATTTATGTACCCACCGTGGTAGGATAAAGGAAGGATGGAAGGGGCATCCAACATCACTACTGATCCAGATATATCAAAACTGACCAATATGCTGAGGTGTGACTGTTGATTGGCTGTTCGTAGTGTAGCATAAAAATGAAAAATGAAGCAAATATGTGCCAAAATATAACAGAAATCGCAGAAGTGAACAAACATAAAGAAAAAGTAATTTGCTCAGCCTTTCTACAAGAATGTTTGAAGAACCTGCTTTTTGTTAATGAATAATGATGCACAACAAAATATGGATCTTCCAGTATGACCCTGAAATAAAAAATAAAGTTTGCCCAGTGGAAATATCCAGATTCCCCAAGGAAGAAAGAATAAATTTTAAACACGTAGAGTCAAAACCATGCTGATCTTCGTTTTTGTTATCAAGTGTGTTATTTGTGAACAGGTTTAACTTCTAAGTATTGAAATGTTTATGACAGTACATATCTAAAAAAGACAAGGTCTTTGGCTAGACAAGTGCATTCTGCATCATGACAGTTCACCTTCACACACACACACACACAGTGCTTGTGGTGAAGTAAACTTTAACCAACAAACAAATAGCATCATTGGAACATCTACTGTTCTTGTTGGATGTGGGCCTGTGCACGTGTCCTGTTCTCAGAACAAAATCTCCTGGAAATGGTTTTATTTTGTATCATTTTAAGACATAAGGAACAATTTTTGCTGCAGTACTGGAAATTATTTTCAGCATTGTTTCTAGGCATGACAGATGTTGGAATGTATGAAGTCAGAAGCAAGTATTTTGCAAGTAAACACACTAACTCAGTCACTCACTCACTTATTCCTCTTTTTCTCCCAATTCCTCCCAGGCAGAAACATGTGTATTTGTTAACCCTTATGGTGTTTTGAAGCCTGGTGAATTTAGTTTTAGGATCTGTACCCACTGCTGAGAGTGCATCTTATTCCTCCTCCTCATAGAGTACACAAGGCTATTGGTATTAAAATGTTATGCAAGAATATAGAATTATCCTGAACCTAAGTACCTTGCCATGTAAGTGTATAAAGATGTGGAAATAAAGGCCCACCCACACTTTCGTGACCTTGGCATGAGAGGCAAGTGGTCAGTTTTACCCTCAAGGAAGAAGGTTTGATACTCATTTGCAGGTGGAACCAAATTGTGAGAAATAGTAGTTTAGAAACAAAACTCTTTCTGAAGCAGTACTAACAAACATTACAAAACTGTTGTTATCCACTTCTTAAAAACTTTTACTACAGTTTGATTTAGTAACATACCATGATAAAATAACTCTCGTTTCAGATTGTCCATCTGGTTGTATTCCCCAGACGACTTATAGCTAATCATAACAGCTGACATTTTAGTGTGTATAATTTTACATGTGTGACTGTGTTATAAGAGATCCACTGCATAGACTGTAAGCCATGATGTAATGGTTGGAATTCCTGCTTCATATTTAAAAGGTCCTAGTTTCCAATTCATCATTTACATTCCTACAATTTAATGCCATATAATTTATGCAGCCACAAAAGGCACTGTTCAACAAACCAAGACCATATCCATCTTGACCACACTGCTGTGTGTGACATTACAGTAAAGAAGAGACAGTACATGAGCAGCATGTGGGTGACAAACATGTGGGTGTGTGCACATGCTACTGTGCAAGTTCTCTGCTTGTATGAGTTTAATGCAGTTCATGCTTGAGTTTAAAATTTGTAGTAATTTGTACTAGTATATTATCTGAATTTTATACATTAGCCCTAGGATATAATTGCTGTGTCTAATGAAATTGTTACAGGGTATGGCACTGTCTGTCTGGACCCTGGTGATGGAGGATGTTTCTGGCATCTATGTGGAATTGGCGTTTCTGGATGTAAGCCTCAACTTTGGTCAGTCACTTATTGTGTTTGCTGTATTTGGACTGGATCCCAAGTGTCTCATGCAGCCGTTGGTAAAGAGGTGGCGATACTTGTTGTATGGAGCCGCTGAGCTGAAGCTCCCTGCATGGGAAGAACTTGGCTTTGAAACTAGGCATGTCTGTGACCAGTTTGCAACCCATCACTTGGATAAATGCCGCCATGACATAGCTACTGACAAGAGGTTGGTATCATGCATGAGGATGTCTGTAGAGTCATACTGTGTTCCGATGGTCCTTAGTGGGATGCAAGATATATCTGTTTGATAAATAGCACTTTATGTAATGTTAAACAGATCCTTGTGTTGTACAAATTCATATCATTTTAAGTCGTCAATTGCAGGCCCATTCACAGCCTGATACAGTACCTGCCCTTTTCAGCACACTGCTCCAGTCTTACTGTCTGTCACTTCAACACACACAGTACACTCTTCTAGGATGTGATGCCATGTAGTTGGTTGGTAATTTTATCAAGTGTTTTGGAGGAAGCAGGTCCTTCTGATATGTCAAAAAATCTCTACCACACCAAACAGCATTACATCCCAGATGAAGGTAGCTTTTGTATACACTGCTGTGAGAACCTCAGTCTTGTACAGTCTTGAGTGCAGTTTCAAATATACAAAGTATTATTAATTGTACTGGAAGTTCATTAATTTATGTTTGAAGATAAATGTTACTTAGCCACAAACAGCCTTCAGTTTTGATTCACCTTAAGAACTCCCCTCCACATACATATTGCTTCATAATTTTTGTCATAATGTAGGTCACTTGTAATTGAAGATGTCATTTTGGAGGGGAAGAAACAAATATATATGTTTGTGGGGGGGGGGGGGGGGTGGATGGGTGTGTGGTGTGTGTTTATGTGTGTGCGGTGTGTGTATGTGTGTATATGTTTGTGTGCACTATGTGTTTATATTTCT
>Ga0131853_10006505_pt1 | contig 21102 bp, 20 predicted proteins | sample TergutLab28metaG_FD_92764 | JGI IMG/M metagenome (GOLD analysis project Ga0131853, IMG submission 92764) | Labiotermes labralis P1 segment gut microbial communities from Petit-Saut dam, French Guiana - Lab288 P1 (version 2) (version 2) | ecosystem: Host-associated > Arthropoda: Insects >...
ATTCACTACAAAAGACAGCTATACTTGGAACATCACACATAATACGGAAAGTACTGCAATATGAAGCTTGAAGCCTGAGCGGTGGGGATCACCGCTGGTTCAAGAGAAGTACCAGGAAGAAATACCTGTGACAGGAGACATACATATTGTATAATAATAATAACAAAATGGGTGTGGCCTAGAAATATCTTCTGCTTCACTGATAATCCACTATTCTCATACAGTTTCATCTGAATTTATATTCAGTGTGTCAAAAAAACCCACAATATAATCTTATGACCTTCACCTAACATACAGACAAGCCGACACAAGAGTTGCGGCTCTGTCTGAACAAATAATATACTCCACATTTGTTTACAGATACCATTTTGTAGTACGAATTAAACGAAGATCCCCCATTCCATTCACGGATACAAAGTCGTAAAAAATGCGTCTGAATACCTGTATTTTCAATTTTTGACATAATAACAATTCTACAATGTGTTCGCGAAGATTCGCGGTACAAGGCGTATGCGCGACTGTACAATGAGGTTAGTGCCAGCCTACTTCAAAACACGAGGCCATCGGACCGGTCTCCAAAACAGTTCCAATTACGACCAGCAGTTGGAGATGCGTCGCGGCTTGCTCCACATTGCAGCTAGCAGAGGGAAACAGTGTTCGCCCATATTCAAACACAAATTCAACAGATGGCCGACGTCTTCATGACACGGCAACCTAGCATGTTGTAATGGTCGGCATGACCATGCAGGTAAGCACATGCCTCGTATTGTTGACGTTACCGATTCGGCGACATAACCTCGAAACGATTGGGAAGAACGTACCGTTACTGCTACGTCAGGTGTAAATTCAATTATATTAGATGTAGGAATAGTACTCAGAAATGAAAAGCATCTAAAATAATACCATTTCCTTGCAACAGGTCCTTTACAGTGCAAATTACAATGTCGTTCGCGGCGCTGGAAGGCATTTATGAAGATCGTTCTTTCCATTCGTCGGTACGCAAGTAACTCCAGCATCGCTGAATGGATTTTCATGAAATGGAATAATAGAAATTATTATGAAACGCTGGTTACACTTGGACAAAAGCAATGGAAATTTTACAAGAAGACCTGCGCAGTTCATGCAAACCCCACTACGTATATAATTACTTAATATGGAACAGTCCTTCTTGACAGGCTAAACGGTTTTCAGCTAGTCAAGAAATTCCCCGCTTTTTACGGAACCCGAAGGTTCATTAAACGCATTCAAAAGGGCCTGCCACCTGTCCTTATCCTGAGCTAGCTCGATCCAGTCCACACCCCTACAACCCACTTCCCTGAAGATCCATCTTAATATTATCCTCCCATCTACGCCTGGTCTCCCAAGTGGTCTCTTTCCATTAGGTTTCCCCACCAAAACCCTGTATACGCCTCTCCCCCCATACGCGCTACAAGCCCCGTCCATCACATTCTTCTCGATTTTATCACACGAACAATACTAGGTAAGGAGTACAGATAATTAAGCTCCTCAATGTGTAGTTTTCCTCACTCCCCTGTTACCTCGTTCCTCCTAGGTCCAAATATTCTCCTCAGTACCCTATTCTCAAGCTCCCTAGGCATACGTTCCTCCTTCAATGTCAGCGACCAAGTTTCATACCAATACAAAACAACAGGCAAATTTATAGTTCTGTATGTCCTAATCTTTAAAATATTGCAAACTGGAAGACAAAAGATTCTGCACCGAATGATGGCAAGCATTTCCTGACTTCAGTCAGCCCTTAATTTCTTCTTGAATAGAAGTGTGATTTGTGAAGGTTGTTCCCAAATATTTGTACTCTTCCACCCTTTCAAACAAATTATTATCAGTCTTTATATTGTGATTTCATCCTGAATTCTGATCTCGAGACATGTCCATGTACTTAGTTTTATCAGCATTTACTTCTAGTCCAATCTCCTTACTAGCCACTACCAATGTTTCTGCGTTTTCCTTCATAGTATGTACGCTTCCTCCCAATATATTAACATCATCTCCATAAACCAGAAGCTGATGTGTACCATTTAATTTCAAGCCAATCTGGTTTACCTGAACCCTCCTATTGGCGTATTCTAAAGCAAATTTGAAAAGCAATGGCGATAGACCATCTTCTTGTTTCAAGCCATTCCTAATAGGAAACATATCAGACACATTTTTGCTTTCCCGGACTCTGTTATACGTTTCAGTCAGACACATTTTCATTAGCCCTACCAGTTTCATGGGAATATCAAACTCAATGAGAATATTATGCAAGACTTCCCTCCTAACTGAATCATCAGTTTTTTGAATTGTATAAAGAGCTGATGCACTGCTTCAATGTATTCCCATTTTTTCTCAAGTATTTGACAAATGCAGAATATATGATCAGCAGGCGACCTATTGCGTCGCAATCCACATTGACGATCCCCAATAATTACCTCTGAATATGGGGTTAAACTTGACACCAGGATGTTGGATAAAATTTTGAACGTATGTGGCAAATGTGATTTGCCCCTATAATTACTACACACTGATTTATCGCACTTCTTATGGAAAGGTAAAATGGTCTACTCCTTCCACTCCTCAGGCAATTCCTCCTTATTCCAAATAAAAATAATAAGTTTATGGATCTCATGGCGAATTGTTCTACCCCGTGCCTTAATTCTGCTGGGATCTGATCACTACCGTGTGATTTGTGACTTTTTAGTTTTTCAAGAGCCAACTCAACTTCAAACGCTCTTGGCTCAAGTACTGCTGTGTATATTTCTATCTGCCTAACATCATTAACCACATGTATACTCAACAGATGAAAGAAATGGTTCTTCCACCTAAATAAAATACTGTGGGAGTCTGCAAAAAATCACCCTTCTCATCCTTTACTGCGTTAGTTATACGCTGGTAACCCTTCCTAAAGTCATTGATGCCCCTATACAATATTTTTGATCTTACTGTTAGTTTTAAGTTCCTCAGTTTTAGCTTTCAGATATTCCCCCTTTTTGTTCCTAAAATGTCTGCTAGCTTCACGTCTCACATTGTTTAGATTATCTACATTGCTTTGTCTTGGATCCTGTACCCACTACATTTCAGCCTGCTTGCGTTGATCTAAAAAACCTAAACATTCTTTATAATTTACGTTGCTTCAATTCGCGCATACCCAGACTCTCTTTAGCTGAGGTTTTGATATTCTCTTTAATGTTCTCCCTTGTTTATGTCCTCGCCATCACTTAAGTTCTCCAAAACTGCAAACCTATTTGTAAACTCAATCTGTTAATGTTTCCTAATCTCCAGCTCATTTAGCTTCCTGAGATTAAATCTTTCTCCATCAAACGTCTGTGCTACTCGTTTACTTACTGCCAATCTTTCCCTAACTCTTGGAACCACCAGACAGTGGTCAATATCATAGTTAGCTCCCCTGAAACTTCGAACATCTACTATACTCGAATGTCTTTTCCTATCTGTCAATGTGTTATGAATCTGGTTGTGAGTCCTCCCGTCGGGAGAGGTCCAGACGTACTTACGAATGTTTCGGTGTGGGAACATCGAGCTCTTAACAACTAGATTTTTTGATGTGGCAATGTTTACAATTCTAACACCATTACAACTGCCATTCTCATGTAGAATCTCATAGCCAATTGTCGGTTTGAAATAATCTCTCGCCCCATTTTTGCATTAAAACCTCCAGGTAGAATTTTCATATGGCACTTAGGAAAATGATAAAAAAAAACCTGCTCTTATTCCCCATAAAAGCTGTCTTTTGAATCATCACTTTTCTCCTCACTTGGTGCATACACATTCAGAACAATGCTGTTACATCAGCGACCTCTCAGAACTATATGACACCCTACAGTGAACAAACTCTACTCTCTTATCTGATGATAATATTCTGTGACGTGCAAAAATTCCTGTTCTCAATTGATATTTTACGTTTCCTTTTCCAGAGAAAAATCTTATCTCGTGCTCTTTGTCCAACCTTATCTCCTGGACACCCATCAAATCTAATAATATATGTTGCTAATTCCCTGGCTGCTGCTGTAAGTGAACCTGCCCTATACAGGCTCCTAACATTCCACGTAACAAGTCTCTTATCAGTTTTTCGTTGCTCAGTTCGTATCAAAGTATCAATCAAGATAAGAGGCTAACTGTATGAATGTTTCGTAACAAGATACGCTTTCACGGTGAGGAGTTGTTAGCACCTCGCCAACACCCGAGGTGGGAGACCACCCCTGGTTGGCTATCCGCAGCTGCCCTCCATATTGCCCTCAACCTGAGGGCGGGCCATGCCGTGGTGACATGGACCCACCAATTACGGTACTACTTATATATCAGAAAGAAAATCTGCACTGTCCAACCCCGATATAACAACACTGTCAATTTGCGGCGGTGTATCGAGGGTGTCAGTAAATTGACGTATTTCGTAACAGGTAATTGCTCTCCACAGACTTTTATTGGTGCTAGGTGACGGTAGCACAGCATCGGGGGAGCGCCCTATCGGGGTTTGTTAAGTATATATGTATGCATTCTGTATTAGTATGTGCAATAACCGTAAAGAGTGGAGTGTTTGATTATTCATTAATTCACTGCAGTTTTTCTGACTTTCGTGAACATGTATTCGTTTCGATCACAAGTGAATGCTTGCGTGTAAATTTCATATTTCTTGATTAAAACCGCAGTACAATTTATTGATAGCATGGCAGTATCTGCTATTTAAGATGCGGAAAGACACATTTAAAATAATCGCACTTTATACTGTGCACGGCGTATGACTCTGAATAACATCACATACATCAATATATTCGGATTTATATGTTTCCTTAAAGCAGGTTTCACGCTATTCGTAACTGAGCAACTTAAGTTAGCATTCAGAAATATAATACTATTTGGACTAAATAACTAAGCGCACATGCCAGAAATGCTATGCTATGTGTACAAGGCCCAACTTGCCAGGTTTATGTATGTCGAATGGGTACTGTACATGCATTACGGTATCTCTGTACAAGCAAATAACAGCCATCATTCTTCTCGCGTTACCGTCCGATTCGGTCTAAGATCCCCTCAAGTGTGGTGGTTCCACAAACCAGCATTACAGCAAACTCCTTGGAATCCTTGGATGACAACAGCTTCGCATGAGGTCTGCTGTCAGTGTGACAGCGGATAACACGATCGCACAAGGCTATGTTGCGAGCACAATTAATTCTGACCAGTGATTCAGGTTTATGTGTAGTTCAATATCATATGCACTTTATTTAGAGCAATGCCGTGTAGAAATACAGCGTGTATTCCATTCCATTCCAACTTAAGACGTAGGCTATGTTACTCACACGACTAATATGAAACAAGGTATTTGGCCACAGGAGGCACAGAGAACAGCTGTGAGTGTAACAACGAAGTACCGGCAAGATGCCACTCTCACAGCAATGAATAAGGATATTACGACATGGCATGTGGCGCTCTATTGTTTGGCTGACAAATACTTTCGATAGAACCTGCTGTCACGCAGTCCCAGTTCTTGTACCTACTGTACTACATCGTCTCTTGCCCTGAAGATGGAGGCAGCGGGTTCCTCCGAAACCTTGTAAGAAAACAGAGAGCATGTTTCGCGACAGTGATCGTCACGGGGAATCTGGCTTGCGATGATACAAATTCCTGAAATGCTGCACGTTCCCATTGCAACTTACGTCCATCTCGATCTGCAGAATTCTAATCCGTGTGTATTATTTCCACATATCGACGAATTCTAAAATACAGTTCTACGTGCGGCCGTATCACCTGCAATGCATCTCCTACTTCCTGGAACATCGAGGTACTGCTTTCTATTGAGATCACCTAGTCGATAAAGCGACTCGCTACGGGCTGAACGGTCCGGGGATCGAATCTCGGTGGGGGGCTAGATTTTCCGCACCCGTCCAGACCGGCTCTGAGGCCCAACCCAGCCTCCTATACAATGGGTACCGGGTCCTTCCCAGGGGTAAAGCGGTCGGGGCGTGGCGTTGACCACCCACCCAATCTAGCGCCAAGGTTAAAGAAAGAGTAGAGGTATACCACTACTCCCCCTCTGGGCCTTCGTGTCCTATTCTAGGGTGAACTTTACCTTTACCTTTACACCTGCGACTTTCACACGAGTTAAGTGCAAATCCAGGCCTTATCAAATTTTAGTTATCCACGTGACAGACAACATGGATAAAACCCACAGGAACGCCATACGAATTTCCATTCCAATCATTCAGACTCCCAAATCATCATAGAACTAAAAATAACATCCATATTATCACGCAATTTCTTTTCCTCTTTTATTTTCACATAGCAACGAAAGCCGATTACCACCACGCCTGGGAGAAACATCTGTCCTCTCATAAGATTCAGTTGCACTGTCTCTCTCTCTCTCTCTCTGTCCTGCGGACCATGACAAAGATGTAACGAAAGGTGACCAGAAAAATCGTATCGCACTAGTTGCAAACCTTACATTCCGTTACGCCATGGTATTTATCTCTTTTTAACTACAGCATTTACAAAGAAAAGGGAACATGTCCCCGTTTCAACAACTGGACAATTCTTCTTTAGAGTAATCAATTTAATTACGCAAATCACGTTCTGACCCGTCCAGGAAAACATGGTTGAGGGTAAAAATTAATTACTTTCCCCATCTACCAGTCTACACGGTGTGATCTACCTTATATAATGAGTTTCGTGCGAGTGACTGAGTGAGGGAACAGGTAACACACTGCTTGCCACGGTTGCGATAGAGGTCGACAGGCTGTGCACTCTGAGAGGTAAGGGTGAGGGTGAAGAAAGAGTACAGTATAGAGACAGTAAAACAACCAGGAGGCAGTAATCTCATGGTTCAAATTAACGCTTAGTTTGCTCTAACAATAAGGAAACGAGCGATGAAAGAGGCCATGGAGTAGCGCGGAAACTGGGCTTTCCCAGATAAACAGAAAACAAAAAGATGCCAGAAACCTTTGCTCAGAACAAGTGACCTATTAGCGTGCATGTCTAGTCATATCGTACTATCCAAAGCAACTAATTCCAACATAAACAGCATCCTCATTAGTTAGCAACTACAGTATACTTCCATATGAAATATGTATACCTCGTGTACACGAAAATCATAGAAACATGTAAATACAAAACGATAAACAAACTGATGCGTATTATTCTGTTGGTTACTAGAGCCGAGGAATGGCACGGCACCACTGCCACGTAGTATACGCAAAAAGAAGTCCATCGCGCTTTCCGATTATGGAATTCGAAGTTTCTGCTGCGAACGAGCTAAAATAAAAATGTCAGTGGATGAAGTAATGTGTTGTTTTGTAACAGACTGGAGTCTAACCCTCCTTTCAAATTATGTTGGTCCACGAGAATTGATTTCCTCCATTACGGCGCCGTCTAGACGTGAAGAACGTATCGTAATGCTGACCATAATCGCCTGCGAGAATCTTGGCGCTATCCTGGAACTATCCCTTTAAATAAATTTCAACCTCAAGAACTAAAATACCTTGGGAAAGAAGTACCTTTCTAGCCTAATCTTCCAGGTCCTTGCAATCACCGGCGGAACTGTTTGTCATTCAGTAACAGGGGCACAAACTTAACACAAATCCGCCTCGTGTTTAAATCTTCGACTAAAATGCATCAGCGTGTACCGTATGATATAGGCTTCTCATATGGTACATGTTTGAACAGACTACGCCCTTCGGTTTAGGGCTAAAAAATTATTAAATGTGTGCCGTTTGTCCTCGCGGTATATGACGCACGTTTTCTATATTTTCATCAGACCAGTTTGATGAGGGAGAACTGAATGTTCAAAATCCACTTTTAAACGTCGGTACCATTCAATGGCCTGTATTCTACTTGTGGCATTATCAAGAAAGACTTTCTTAAAGCGTTTCCTAAGTCTCAGAGGCTGCTTTTATCCAGGTTAAAACAAAACTTGAAGCACATTCCATTACTTGACGTCTGCCATTTCGCTACCCTATAGCGACCGCACACACACTCAATACAAACACGCTTATAAAGTCAAATGCACAAAACGCAAATTTTTACAGCAACACTCATCACACTAATTAACAATAAATTAATTCAGCGGTACGTAGCGGCGCACAAGGTCAGACTTTATTGGACAAAACGTTTCCACAGATATGGTTTGGTCAGGGAGGCCATGTAACTTTGCCAGCTCGCTTACCTGATCATTCACCACTCGAGTTATTCGACAGCATACGTAAACATGTTGGTTACGTCCCACCAATCCCCACTACTGTGCCTAACCAAATGAGAAGATACATGTTCATGAACAGACTAGTAGTGCTTCAGCCTGCATCCGGATACCACACCACCCCAGCAGAACCACAACGTAACACCAACACACATCGTACCAGGTATGTGTAAGCTCATATACACGACGTCAGAATATATTCAGGAAACATCATCAAAAAACACACTACACACAAAGAAAACTCAACCTTAAGACACCGCAGCAGCCAATATTTGCAGAAACACGCTTTCTAAAACCACAACACACGTCACGACTAAACATTCGCCACTAAATAAATACGCTACTGCAAAAACCTCTATCCTTACAGAGCAATACAACCCATGAAATAACTCAACAAATAAGTCGCAAACTCCTGAGGATGGATGTATTAGCATCCGAAACATGTTGAACATTAAATAATGAAATAATAAAGCAAGTGACATCAAGTTGGTCTCTCTTTATTCAACTATGGTGTGATATTACACGGTAAACAATCATATCTCGGGGGAAGAAAGGATACTTCTCTTTGTCACTTAAAAGTTCAGTGGGTGTATCTGTATGAGCTCTTAACAACACAGTACACTGAAGTGTTTTCATTACACAACGATTATGCCACAAACGAACACACACAGGCTATACGTACACAGCAAACAGGTACCCAACATTAAGTGCACGTCCAAGGGTGCATTCAACGTTGCTTGCTCTCACGGTACCGTGTCGACACCAGACTGTAGCGAAAATACTGTTGTTATGGGGCTATCGTCATCTTATTTCGCAGAGCGCGTTACATTGTTTGGAATTATCAAGAACGGCTATTACATAGTAACTGGTTGTTCATTTCATGTGCCACATTCTACAGCGTATCGGTTGCGAAAATGAGGTGTCGGCGATGCAGAACATCAACCCACTCAGTTTTGATGAACAACTTTGGCAGTACTACAGACGAAACTAGAAGACGGCGGATCATGTTAATCACATTTGGTTGCACCAGGAGATACACAGAAGTTACGATGTAAGCATTGCCTCCAAGAGAGAAGAGCATTTCGGGTCACAGGCTGAGGCCGCGCTCCTAATAAGGCGATTTGAGGACACTTCGACAGTTGTTTTCCTAAACGTTGCCGCCTTTCGTTTATGATAAAGACCCCTCCCACCAAAGACACCGAATCACAGACAGTCTCATCCCTGAGGCGCTTCGTCAATATAAAACCAAGGGCATAAGACACCAGACACGACAAACAGAACAATGCGAGACAACGGTTTGTAATCGACAAAGGCCAACAGCGTAACTCATGATGCTGATATTACTGTATAATCAATTTATAAGAATAAGTAATGTTAAAAAATTGCACACATAAAGCTCTTCAGTTTGCTCTTCGCATATTAACCTCACGTGTCTTACTGCCTCACAATACCGTCCAGAAGTTATTTTCGACAAAACTAAATTTACGACCGTCTTAGATAAACTCTAACAATACACATCAACAATTCATGATCTGAACGCCGTGCAAGTTTCTTCAAACCTTCTTCTTCGGAAAATTCGGTCGACAATTCCTGCCATGTGATACAGCATACAAGTTAAGACCAACGAACATCCTACTTCACTGTATACCAGTTTCAGAAACTACGAATAATTAACTGGAAGCAGAGATGTCCCTCTACGCCTCTATGAATTCCTAACCTCATCACCAGAGAGAAGTGTGTGGTCAAGTTCGCGACCATGCCACTTTGCCCCCAGGACCCAAGGGACAGGAGGATGGGTGAGTACCAGGGACGATGTGGACGACAGAAATTCTTGCTTCCTCTGAGAAGCAAAAATTTCTTGCCACTCCTAAGAATCGAACCGCGAATACTAAGGCGTCCTACCCAAAGCCTAGTCACTATTCCAACGCCAGCACCCAGACTCCATCGAAAGGTGTAGTATTGTGTTTAAGTTCCTCACGCTGTCATAGGCATTTAGCGGAAGTGCGTGTGAGCTGTGCCCTTCCGTCTGTGAGCATGATAGAACGAATGGGAATTGGCCTGAACGCATTAAATATTAAACTAATATTCCTAGACACAATGTCACACTACTTTTGGCATTAATAACATTGGACAACAAATGTTTACTGATATACTTCTGAGGTAACAGTAGCCATTTCTTATTAATTTCGAGGCGCTGAGCACGAATATGACAAAGAAAACTCAAAATTGGCTACGGTTTGTAAGAAATCCGCAAACGTTTATATATTTAAGAACTATGTACATCAGACATGCAACGATTAAAGTCGGTTTCTATTTGCGACTTCGCTTTGCCTGTCGCTTGTGTCCGTAATGAAGTTTGCGTTAAGTAAATGTAACTACTAAAAACGAAATACGTTGAAAGATTTCAAAATTTTGCGTCATATTGCATCAGCCCATCATGCACACCACACCCATTTACTACTGCGTCATAAACACCGCAAAGTGATCCCAGCTGCGTTAATCCACCATTAGGGATGCCTCGTAACTGTTGATAGTGCCGATAACTTTTGTTACATTTGCGGTGAAGTGACGTTTGCAAGGCAAAGAAAGACCATCACCGCGATAGTGAAAAAGGCGTATCATTTGTACTTCGGATGCAAGATCGACGACCAAGAGAATCCTGGGCCCCACACATATGCTGCCGTAAATGTGCAACAAATCTTTCAGAGTGGCTGAATGACAAAAGACATGCGATGCCGTTTGCTATTCCTATGGTTTGGAGGGAGCTAAGTAATCACACAACTGACTGTTACATCTATATGGTGCCACCTGTTTCTGGAGGTATCACGAAGAAAAAGAAGTGAACAATAGTGTATCCGAATATACCACCTGCTCTCCGTCCAGTTCCGCACGGCGAAGGTATTTCCGTTCCCGAACTTCCGAAAGAATTTACCATCGATTCAGACGACGAGGACGAAGACAAGTCGACCTCGGGTTCTCCTGAGTAGCCGGCGTCTACTGAACCACACGTCTCCCACGGTAGGTCTTCTGCGACACAGCCACACATTCTCACACAGGAAGAACTGAACGATCTTGTTCGCGATCTAGAGCTGTCCAAAAGCAAAGCAGAGTTACTGGGATCGAGACTTCAACAACGAAATCTTCTCGAGAAAAATGTCCGAATTTCTTCGTTTCGCAGCCGTCATCAGCAGTTGGTGCCTTCTTCAGAAATGAAGATTACCTTGTGTTCTGCTACAATGCAGATGGCCTGATGAATGCCCTCGGAATCAAACATGACCCGCAAGAATGGCGACTATTTATAGACTCTTCGAAACTGAGTCTGAAGGCGATGTTGCTGCTTAATGGAAACTAACATCCATCCATTCCAGTCGGACACGCTGTCCACATGAAAGAAACCAACGAAAACCTAAAGCAGCTGCTGAAAAAGCTTGAATACAGCAAGTATGGCTGGCATATTTGTGGTGACCTGAAGGTAGTGTCTCTGTTGATGAGTCTCCAACTGGGATGTACCAAGTATTGCTGTTTTGTATGTGAATGGAACAGACGAGCAAAGACTTTGCATTACCTGAAGAGAGACTGGCCTCAGAGGAAATCTCTGAAGGTCGGATAGAAGAATGTGCAACACCCAGCATTGGCAGAATAGCACAAAATCCTGCTACCGCTCCTGCACATCAAACTCGGTCTGATGAAAAACTTCGTAAAAGCCATGGACCGGACAGGATCGGCGTTCAAGTATCTGGCTGAAAAATTCCCTCGACTCAGCGAAGCGAAAATTAAAGAGGGGGTTTTGTGGGTCCTCAGATCCGCAAGCTCTTCAGAGACGGTATGTTCAACAACCTACTTAAGGGTGACGAGAAAAAAGCTTGGGACGCGTTTCGTCTGGTGTCAACTAACTTCCTCGGGAATATCAGAGTAAAAAACTATAAGGAATTGAGGGCATGTCATTGTATCACAACTTGGTTACAATATGTCCTTAAAGATACACATACTTCATTCCCACTTGGATTTCTTCCCCGACAACTGCGGCACGGTTAGTGATGAGCACGGTGAACTTTTCATTAGGAAATTGCAACGATGGAGAAACGATATCAGGGAAAGAGTTCCACTTCCATGTTGGCTGACTGCTGTCTGACGCTCATCAGAAATGCTCCTGAGCAGCTACACAAGCGACAGGCAATGCGAAGTCGCAAGAAGAAGCGCACTTTTATCGTTACATGTCTGATGTACATATTTCTTAAATATATAATAAACGTTTGTGGATTTCTTAGAAACCGTAGCCAATTTTGAGTTTTCATTGTCATAGTCGTGCTCAGCGCCTCGAAATTAAAAATAAATGACTACTATTACCTCAGAAGCATAACGTCAGTAAAAATTTGTTGTCCAGTGTCATTGGCCTGCTTGGTAGGCTTAACACATCTGCAGGCCGGCTATATTCTGCGAAGGGAACAATCATACCAAGACGTTTCAGAAAATGTATGGCCATTACGACCATGCACATTTAATGTCAAAAACAAATTTCTCACAAGTGTTTCTTTCAAACAAACGACTAACATGCGAGCGATATTGCTGACTTCGTAAATGTATGTAACTTGTAACATTATGTGCGATAATGGCTGCAAAAGTCTACATCCGAAGGGAGTTGAACACGAGATATTCCGCTAATAAAATACAGGTAAAATGATAAATGGGTCCCTGTCACCACGGCATGGCGCGTCCTCAGGTGGCAGATGGAGGAAAAAACTCTGGTATAGATACGATCGAATATGTTGAATAAGCAGTCCCAGACAGCTGACAAGGGGTGGTCTTTCAGCTTTGGGGCTGGGTAAGGTGCCAACAACTCCCCGCCATAAAAACTGGCGTTGTTACGAAACGGACACACGTGTCTCGCGCGTGGAATGATCATTTGGTACGACCTACGCAATGGAAAAAGGGACATGAGATTTAGTGCTTGTACTGTGAGGAGCCTGTATAGGTCAGGGCCACGACAGTAGTTAGGGAATTATCGAGGTACAAATTAGATTTAGTGGGTGTACAGGAGTTTATGTGGGACCAAGGGGTCAATGTAAGAGCTGGGGATTATATTTTTTCTATGGAAAAGGAAACGAAAATCTCCTGGAGAAAGGAATTTTGTACACCAAAGAAGAGTGTCAGCAGTTAATTAAGAGAGTAAGTTTGTTAATGATAGGATGTAATATATAGTTCTGAAAGGTCGCTGGTGTAAAATCATAGTTTTGAAAGCGCGCGCACCAAGTGAGGCAAACAATGATGTTTAACAATACAGTTTTTATTAGATCAGGGTTTCTCTTATTTTTCTACCTAACTAACAAAACACCGGTTACGAGATTTTAATGCAAAATTCGGGAAAGAGGATATTTTCATACCGACAGCTGGAATAAGAGCCTAAATCAGGGCAGTAATGATAATGGTGCTGGAAGAGTAAACTTTGTGCCACATAAAAAAATCTACTCGTTAAGAGCACGATGTACCCGCACCGAAACATTCATGAACACACCTGAACTTCAGTTATGGTAAGACTCACATCCAGAGTGATCACATATTAATAGATAGGAGATGGCATTCGAGTATACCCGGTGTACAAGCTTTAAGGTGAGCTGACTGTGATACTGATCACTAACTGGTTATTGCAAAAGTTGGGGAAGACTGGCAGTAAGTAAACAAGAAGCACAGACGTTTGACATGGAGAGATTTAATCTCAGGAAGCAAAGTGAGCTGGAGGTTAGGAAACAGTATCACGTTAAGATCTCAAAGAGGTTTGCAGTTCTGGAGAACTTAAATGAGAGCGAGGACATAAACAGGGCTTGGGGAAACATTAAACAAAATATCAAAACCTCAGCTAAAAATACTCTAGGTCTGTACGAATGGAAACAGCATAAAACATGGCTTGATGAAGAATGTTTACGTTTTTCACATGAAGCAAGCTAACATACACTGGTTATGGGAACGAAACGAAAGTAATGTAGATAATCTAAACAATGTAAGACGTGAAGCTAGTAAACATTTCGGTAACAAAGAGAAAGAATATTTGAAAGCTACAATTGATGAACTTGAAATTAAGAGTACGACCAATAATATCAGGGACATATACAGGGGGATCAATGGCTTTAAGAAGAGTTACCAGGCTAGAACTTTATAGGATGAGAAGGGTGATTTGGTTACCGACTCCCACAGTAATTTGGCTAGGTGGAGGAATCCTCTCTCTCAGTAATTGAATGCATAGGGGGTTAACGATGTTAGGCACACAGAAATACCATGGTGCCTGAGCCGAGTGAGTTTGAGTTGGCAACTGAAAAGCTAAAAAGTCACAAATCACCAAGCACTGATCAAATCCCAGTAGACTTGATTAAAGCGGGGGGCAGAAAAATTCACTCTGAGATCCATTAACTTATTAATTCTGTTTGGAATAAGGAGGAATTGCCTGAGGAGTGGAAGGAGTTAATCATTTTACCTATCTATAAGGCGATAAAACAGACTGTAGTAATTATAGGGGCGTATAACTTTTGCCAACTACGTACAAAATTTTATCCAACATCCGGCTCTCAAGGTTAACTCCATATGCAGAAGAAATTACTGGGGATCATCAACGTGGATTGCGAGGCAACAGGTAAACTAATGATTACATATTCTGTATTCGTCAAATACTTGAGAAAAAATGCGATTAAAACGATGCAGTGCATCAGTTCTTTATAGACTTCAAGAAAGCTAATGATTCAATTAGGAGGGAGGTCTTGTATAATATTCTCATTGAGTTTGGTATCCCTATGAAATTGGTAAGACTAAGAAAAACGCGTCCGAATGAAATCTATAGCAAAGCCCAGGTAGGCAAGTATTTGTCTGACATGTTGCCTATTAAGAATGATTTGAATCAAGGTGATGCTTTATCGCCAAAGCTTTTCAACTTTCCTTTAGATTATACCATTAGGTGGGTTCAGGTAAATCAGAATGGCTTGAAATTATATGGTACACATCATCTTCTGGTTTATGCGGATGATAATATATTGGGAGGAAGTGTACATACTATAAAAGAAAAGAATCATCAGTAGCTGCTAGTAAGGAGATTGGACTAGAAGCAAATGCTGATAAAATTAAGTACATGGACATGTCTCGAGATCAGAATGCAGGGCGAAATCACAATATAAAGACTGATAACAGTTCCTTTCAAAGGGTGGAAGAGTACAAATATTTTGGGAAAACATTCACAAACCAAAATTCTATTCAGGAAGAAATTAAGAGCAGACTGAAATTAGGGAATGCTTCCTGTCATTCGGTACAGAATCTTTTGTGTTCTACTTTGTTATCCAAAAATTAAAAAACTGAGATATACAAAACTATGATTTTGCCTCTTTGTTTTGTGTGGGTGTGAAAATTGGGAGGGAGGAACGTAGGCTGTGTTCGAGAATATTGTGCTGCGGAGAATATTTGAGCCTAAGAGGAAAGAGGTAACAAGTGAGCGGAAGAAACTACATGAGAAGCCTAAATTATCTGTATTCCTCCCCAATATTGTTCGGGTGAACAAATCGAGAATGAGATGGGTAGGGCATGTAGCATTTATGGGGGAGTGGAGAGGTGTATACAGGGTTTGGTGGTGATAGCTGAAGGAAAAATACCACTTGTAAAATCCAGGCGTAGATGGGAGGATAATATTAAGATCAATCTTCAGAAAATGGGATATGGGAGGCATGGACGGTATTGATGCGCCTCGTGATTAGGAAAAGAAGCGGGCACTTGTGAATGCGGTAACGAGCCTCCGGGTTCCATAAAATGGGGGGAATTTCTTGACTACCTGAGAACCGTTTAGCTTCTCAAGAATGACTCTGCTCCAAGGAGTAAGTACGTAAGTGAGTAAAATACAATCGCGGAGGTCTGTCTTTAAGTCGCAGGAAAACAGAAAAGGGGTGTCGGATACAATTCCTTCTATTATTCATTTTCTTGCAATACCTTAAACAAACACCGCCCATCTGAACGGATCCATAATACAGCACGATACTTTCCTCCTAGAATACCGTTCCTAGTACGAAAACTGACACAAAAAAAAAAGCAGGAAATTTTCTTTTTATTCCACAGACAGCTAGGTAACGTCCAGGTGCTCCACGAAATGAGAAACTCTGGCATACACACAGTATACTCGTACCATTATACCTAACATTACTTTTCCATCCCCCACTTTTCCCTAGTGTGTTCGGCTTGACACATTCGCAATGAGCCGCGTACCTTCCCAATGACCATGTTCGTGACTCCGTGGCGCACTAAGAGCCGCTGCAGGCGTGCAACCTCTTGCATTTACATCTTCGGTTTACTTCATGACTACACCCGATATGTACGTAACGTGTTTTCCCTGCTTTTAAGAAAAACCATGACTGTGTTTGTGAGATCGATTAATCCTCATACTTGTGGCAGCTTTTCTGAGACACGCCAGGCGTCTCTTAAGGCTAATGTGCTGTAGTATGTTATGTAACGCAGTCTGGTTTGGTGGTGCCAACGTTTCAGAGGAAAACGTTGCCTCCCTCTTCAGGGTAGAAGAGAACGAAGTTTTCGCAGGTCACTCCGCTTCTTTTTCATGTGACCACCTTTTTCGATTTTCCCGAACGTTTTACTCCGCTCGTTTCTAAAGAAATTCAAGCCTACATGACGGTAAACGCGGGGTGCTACCATCATAACGACTCTTTATACATAAGCCCCGGAAAGGCTAGTAAAATATCTAACGCTTAAAATAACACTGTGCACATTGGCTCAAAAGGTTAACACTTCTAACTTGTACTGACTAGATTGCAGTTTCGAATCTTCGCTGGGACACTCGGCGTCCTGAGATTTCTCGTGATATTCCGCCCTTCCAAGCAAATTCGGAGACACTACCTCGAATTAGTAAACGACCGGTTCCTTTTATGTCCTTTCCAATTCATTATTCCCTATAGGCCTATCGTCTGATGCCACACAGTCCTGGCTATTGGCGCTATCGTTAAATAAAACATACCTAACAACATATAACATAACACTAACCCAGCCTCGTGCTAAAAAAGCAATTCTTGGGAACTGTTTCAAATAATGAAAGATGAAATCAACCACACATCAGGCTCAGAACGTTTGAATCGGAAAGACTAGCTCCCTGTCCATTAAATACGACTCAAGACTACGGTACAAGAAAAGTTCATTGTTATTTTGAATGACAGGAATATTTATTGCCATTTAATTGGAGCATGACAATCGAAAATGAGAACGCACAAGCTAATACAGATATGCGTCGCTTAACGACAGGGATACGTTCTGAGAAATGCGTCGTTAGGCGATTTCGTCGTTGTGCGAACGTCATAGAGTGTTCTTACACAAATCTAGACAGTATAGCCTACTACAGACCTAGTACACACACACACACACACACACATACTATTGCTCCCAGGCTACAAACCTGTACAGCGTGTTACTGTACTGAATACTGTAGGCAACTGTAACACAGTGGTATTATAATATTATACTACATTGTAATATCATCATCTTATGGGACCACCGTCGTATAAGCGGTCCGTCGTTGACCGAAATGTCGTTAGGCGGCGCACACCTGTATGCAGTACATACGAGGCTTTATTCATGTACACACAAAACTGCACACAATGAAATGTCTAATGTGTACGCGACAGAAGCCCCAGGATGTTTGTATATAATAAAAAGTATACAAATACGACCGTATTCAAACTCCTACAAATTACGCAACGATGAAAGGCGAGGTATGCGGGCGGGTTTGAGTCTTCGCGTAGGCAGCATAATAATGACAACAACAATAAACAAAGCAGTGCAAAGCGATAAGTTACTGTGCGTGTTTCACAAGGTTTACCTTTGGGTATGGCAGTAATTGGCAGAACATCCGCAGAAGTGAACTTCCAACAGCACCACATTGCGCTCGGGTTAACAATTAAATATCGCACCCCTTCTACTTATCAAAATCACAGAAATTCACTCCAATAACGGATGAGACATGAATGTCATGGATGAAGTACCTTCAGACTGTCAATTTGGACTGGTATTCTCGTTTGTTCTGCCTAGGATCCTAGTACACTGACTACGATGTGCAAAGAACGTCGGTCGATACAAGGCAGACGCCGAGTCTGCGTGATATTAGACATCGTCTCTCGCGAGTGGCGGCAAGGAAATATATATACATATACATGTATATATTTGAACGGGCATGCTTGAATACCTCAGAATTGCGGTTCTTAAGTAACGATGGGTGGCCAACGAAAGACGTTCTACTATATCAAAGGAACTTACCTTTCACCAATGGCAATTAATATGTAAAACTTGAAACAGGAGTACATGAAGATTATGGTCGTGTGTGATACAATGCCGTACAGAGTGCAAGACACGCTATTTCAGAGAAACGTACTGCATACAGCTACCCTTAAGATCGACACAGCGGAACCTCTGAAATGGTGAGACACATCTACGACAGCACAAGATGTCACAAACCAGGGAACTCAAAATCAGCCTACATTAACTGTAACCAACACCGAATTCACATTTCCTATGGAAACTCCTACGATACTGGGAACGAAGAGTCTAAATGTAATGACAACAAATACGTTTATAAATACTCTGGTAGAACTATCGTCATCGATTTTCCAGTTAATTTAAAATACAACGTGGAGGCACCCCAACGACAGTCCTCATAAGCACACTGCACTCGCTATCATGAACGCTTCGTCATGCTGTTTCTTCATTAGGTAGCGGTAACGGGTGGTGCCACAGTTGCGGCCATTTGTCAGGCTTCTCAACCTGGAGGTAAAGGTAAAGCAGTCCCGTTACAGGCCCAGAGGGTTCTTAGGAAGTTAAGGTTTCCAGATTTCATGACAACGGCACAGGATGATGGTAGGTTGTCAGCCTTACGCACCGGCCGCCTTTACCCCCAGGAAATACTCCTGGTATTCATTTCTGTTAGAGGCTGAGTCGACCCCAGGGCCATAGTGCAATCGGAAGGATTTTATGACACCAGTTGGGATCGAACCAGCGACCTTCCGATTTGTAGCACAGCGCCTTAACCACTGTGCTATCACGGTCCCCCTCAACCCGGAGACCCATGTTAAATCGCAAAGAAACCCATCTAGTATTTGTGGTGGATAAATTGGCAATGCGGCAGGTTAGTCGCTGTCTACCTGTTTTCCTCCGATAGTCATTCACCGGTGCTCCATATTTATCACCTTTCACCCAGGGGACGAACAATGAGACAATAACGAAGCCGCAGTTCCAAGACACAGGATCTCACACCACTGCTAAAATAAGACACACACACAAGCCTACCAGACACCGAAATGGAAAAGCGAATGCACGGGAAAGTACGAGTTGCGTCCCAAGGGCTCTGCTTCATGTGTATCATAGACAGACACGACCAAACGTCTAACCTTTGTCCCTCCCGAACAGACCGGAAAGCGAACCCGCAGCGCAACGAGGGACACCACTCACCCCCCACCCCACACCCCGAATACACAAAAACACACACAAATACAGAGATACCACCCATCATCTAGGTTTTCAAAGTTTTCGACGATCATGTATACCTGAAGTACACGGCATTTCGTAATCTGTTTATGTTTTGACAATAACTTTAAGGTACAAACTGATTTATTGCTCCAATCATTTCGCGTTCTTTGATACAAAATACAGGCGGAATCCCGTACACGCGGTTTGCAGCGGCCCGAAAAAATTTTGGAAAATTAAAGAAATAAAAGGTTCATAATTTTGAAAATGCGCGCCAAGCGAGAACGGGCCGTAACATGGTGAAATACAGCAGCCCAAACGCGCCCAGTACCTGACTCACCTTCCTTTGTCCCCGTACACACGGTTCCCCAGAAACTTGCCACCATTCTGCTTCTAGCGTTCTCGCTGTTCGAATTAGTTGCCGCGTTATCGCAGTGTTTGTGTTCAGAAAGGAACAAGAAGAATGGAGAAGTCGGTGAATACCCAGTAGGCTAAGATATTTTTTATAAAATACAATTTTCTTATTACAATTTATGTACAGGTACGTAGTATGATTTTCCTTGTAAAATGTGTAAGAATAACATGCACTTTTATTGCTTGTGCAGCACTTTGATGGAAAAGCATGATTTTTATTATCCTGCCATCCCTTGAAACTGTACATGATGTGTACAGTATACGTACTGTATTTTTTCATTGCTCTATCGTCTTTTGATGATTAGGCTAAAACGTCAGAATCTCTTACTTTCATACGTACGAGAGACAGAGAAAGTACGCTGTAAATGTATAATGTAGTTTACAGTACCCTTTATTATTACTTTATTTAATGTTGGTAAAGTCTTACTGTGCGAAATTTATCAATTAAACTTTAACGTATTCATGGATGTCACGTTATATATATATATATATATATATATACACACACACACATATATATATATATATATATATATATATATTATACAGGGTGTCCCAGGAGGAATGTGCCAGACTTCGGAAGGATGTTCCTTATGTTAAAGTATACCGATATAACCCAAAACACCTATGTCCAAAGTTGAACGGTTATGGAGATAAAGGCCAGAGAAAAGTGTTGTCTTCTTGCGGGTCCACACACTGTACCTGTCAGCTGACAATCTTATCCATTTCCTTCCTTGAGTGTGGTGTCATATGACGGCAATTCAGTTCACGCTAGCCACATAAATGCACGCGTACTTCCTTCAGGGTCAGTCAGCCATGTTACGTCACCGCTGGGCATTCTCATGTATAGTGCTTGGAACCCTAAGGACAACTATGACATAAGTGCTAGTGTTTTGTAGTTCAATTTAATGGCTTTATGTCACTCACAAGTTAGTTTGATGTTAAGTACAGATATTAACATTACAGAAACCACATATTCCTGCCAGTTTTAATATGTATTTGGTAATCAA
>Ga0131853_10006506_pt1 | contig 21101 bp, 20 predicted proteins | sample TergutLab28metaG_FD_92764 | JGI IMG/M metagenome (GOLD analysis project Ga0131853, IMG submission 92764) | Labiotermes labralis P1 segment gut microbial communities from Petit-Saut dam, French Guiana - Lab288 P1 (version 2) (version 2) | ecosystem: Host-associated > Arthropoda: Insects >...
GCAGGAAAACGGCGGACGCTGGGCGTTTGGCATTCCGGAAAAATACCTGACATGGCTGCGGGACGGCAAAAGAGTATGGGCACCGCAATACGTGTGCCATAAGTTAATGATGGGTATGTTCGACCAATACAAATACATGGGCAATCAGCAAGCCATGGACGTGCTGCTTGGCTGCGCAGACTGGTTTTACGACTTTACCAACGACATCTCCCGTGAAACGATGGACAACATGATGGAGTTTGAAGAAACCGGCGGCATAATAGAACTTTGGGCAGATTTGTACGGCGTTACCGGCGACGAAAAACATCTCGCCCTTATCCACAGATACGAACGCCCTCGCCTATATAATTTGCTGCTGGACGGCACAGATGCCCTCACCAACATGCACGCAAACACTACCATTCCGGAAATTTACGGCGTTGCCCGTGCGTATGAAGTGACGGGCGAAGCACGCTACCGCAAAATAGTGGAAGCTTATTGGAAATGCGCCGTAGACGACCGTGGCACATTTGTAACGGGCAGCCAAACCGGCGGCGAAATTTGGACTGCGCCGTTTAAGCACGCAACAAGGCTTGGCATCAAGAATCAAGAATTCTGCGTAGTGTACAACATGATGCGCCTGAGCGATTATCTCTTCCGCTGGACAGGTGACAGCAAATATGCCGACTATTGGGAGCGCAACTTTTACAACGGAATTCTTGTACAAAGCTACTGGGAGTTACCGCTGTATCAACTGATGGACGAGGACAACCCCGCACCCAAAGAGCATTTGGCATACTATCTACCGCTTGCAGCAGGTTCTAAAATGATGTGGGGCAACGAAACCGACCATTTTTGGTGCTGCCACTGCACAACCGTGCAGGCCAACGCAAGCTTTCACGAGGCTGTGTTCTACAAAAAAGGAAATGAAATTTCTGTGGCGCAATTTATCCCTGCGGAACTTAATACAGAAATTAACGACACAGCGGTTAAAATACGTCAAGAAGCCGACGGGCAAGCCGGTTTCGGCCTTGGCAACCATGTGATAGACAGGCAAATATCCGAACGCCCAAACAGCATTGCCATGAAATATAAGATAAACGGCAACGGGCAAAAATTCACACTGCGCCTGCGTAAGCCGGAATGGCTGATGGGGGAAATGACGGTATCCGTTAACAACGAAAAAACCGCCTTCCAAGCGGAAGACGGTTACGCCATTATAGATAGAATTTGGCAAGACGACGAAGTCACGCTAATCATGCCAAAAGGATTGCGTACCCACGCCCTGCCCGACCGCCCAAACACCGTAGCATTCTTGGATGGTCCAGTTGCGCTGGCTGGCTTATGCACAGAAGAACGCACACTTTACGGAGACATAAACAACCCGCAAAGTTTCCTCGCAGCAGATGACGAGCGTTGGTGGAACATGTGGCGGCCGGGTTGGCGCACAATAGACCAGCACGTCAATTTCGCATTTATCCCCATGCATGATATCGGCGACAATACTTACACGGTTTACTTCCCTGTAAAATCTAGCCAAGTATAGCCGCAAGCCCCTGTTCCAAAACGGAATCGTTTACAGGACCTTGCACTCTTGCGGCGGCATTACCGTCCACACCTATGAAAAATGTGACAGGAATAAACTGCACACCAAAGGCTACAGCACCGCTTACATCAAAGTATAGCGGAAAGCTGTAGCCGTTTTCTTGCATAAAACGCTCTACAGTCTCTTGCGATTCGCCCAAATTTACTTTTATAACTTGCACATCTGTACCGTAGTTTTGGTACAGCGTTTCAAAATACGGCAACTCTGTAACGCAAGCAGGACACCATGTTGTCCAAAAATTAACAACAAGCGGTGTACCAAAAAAGTCAGACAGCCATACTTCATTGCCTTCGGCATCTGTCATGGCAAAGTCAGGGACTTGCAGCGGCGGATTTTCAGCGTCGGGTATACTCGGTTCTTCTACAATTATATTTTCAGGCATGTCGGCTCTGTTTGCCAATGCATCGTAAACAAATATCGCAATAACAATAAATGCAACAATTGCAACAGCCCCAATAATCAGTTCCATTTTCTTTTTCATAAAATTCTCCTTAAATAAATAGCAACATAAACCTGCTGTAAACGCCAACCATTACCAACACACCAATTATCACCAGCAGCCCGCCGGCAAAAATATTTATCACACGATAATGCTTCTTTATAAAATCGAACGCATTTTTTAAACGGTCAAGCAACAACGCACTTGCAATAAGCGGTAAGCCAAGCCCCATAGAAAACACAAACAACATAAGCATACCTTCGCCAACGCTGCCCTGTACAGACGCTCTAAGCAATGCCGCACCAAGGAAAGCACCCACGCAAGGTGTCCACATAATGGAGAACACCGCACCCAGCAAAACGGATTTCGCTACCGTAAGCGGCTTACTTGAAATCTTTTGCATAATTCCGCCCACATTGTTTAGCGGAGCAGGCAAACGCAAAAGCCCAAGATAACCAAACCCCAGCAAAATAATAAATACTCCCGACACAATGTTGACAATGGTTTGATATTGCAAAAGCAAGCTGCCCACCGCCCCGGCAAATGCACCTAGCGCAACAAAAACGATGGTAAATCCCGCAACAAAGCCTATAGCATTTGGCAATGGGTTTTTATCCTTGCCGGCAAAGTATGCGATATAAACCGGCAACAGCGGCAATAAACATGGCGAAATAAAGGCGATAACACCTTCGAGAAATAACAATGGATACATTACAGTAGTTTGCTCCTAACGGTTTGCGCCTTCTTGTGCAGGTTTTGCAAGCTTCTCTCAATTCCTGCACAATCGAACATTTTTTCATATATTAGTGCGTTGTTTATGTCAAAAAATGGGTCTGCAGAGTGGTCAAACAAGAACGGCGTCGTGTTTTTTACAGTATTTTCTTCGGTTGCAATGCTTCCTGCGGATTTTTCTTCGCTAAAAAAACAAATCAGCTCATCATTGTAAAACAGAGGCAAACTGGCTGAATACAAGCCATAGCCTACATATTTCATTGTTATTTTTGTAAAAATTTCTGCATTTTTCTGCTTGAAATTTAAAATAATTTTTTTATTTTCAACATTTTTGTGCAGGAATGGATAATTTTTTTCTAAAAATGCAAAACCACGCAGTTGTTTAAACACAGGGAAAATAATTTCCTCTGTTTCTAACTTTTCTACCGCCGCTTTAAGTATTTGCTGGGAACGAGGGGTCGTGATGTTGTGGGTCAAATAACAAGCACCCAATGCCCAGCATAAGAGATTGTTGTTATTTTTCAAGAAAATATCTTCTAACGCAATAACAGTGTCGTATTCCGCAGATTTTGAATTTGCAAGCAGCTCCTTTGTTGCGTAATCCACAAACGCCGTCACTTCCTGCCCTTGCAAATGCAGGCGTACAAACGCTTTTTGCGCATCTGCATCCCACTTCTCAATTGACACGGCGATTTTTATAATGCGGCGGTCTAATTCGTTATTAGAATTTTTAAGCACTTTGGCTATGGCAGTAAGTTGTCCGTAGCTTTTTTTTGCCAAGAATTCTGCTGCAAGTACGGTTTCACCCGTCTCCATATATGCATTCAAAATATAGCTTGCGGCATTGGCACTAAAGGCATTTTCGTCCGCTGTGCAGGAATACACCAAAGTTTTTTCAAAATTCCCCGCCGTATAATAAAACTGCCCCAACGCTTCTAAAATGCGCACCTTATAAGCTTTGGATATGTTTTTTTGCTCTAACATTGCTTCAAACACGGGAATTGCAGCTTCGCCCAAGTTTTTCAAATAATAATTTGCCAACGTTGCCACAACAAAAAAGTTGCGGTCACCATTTGCGAAAGAACGCTTATATAGCTCGATATCCGCTGCCAACGGATTTACATGTAAGCTTTCGTTAAGAATGGTGCGATGCCCGGCACTAAAACAAGCGCATGTAAAATTTTCGCCGCCTGCCTCTATCATTATGCTGCGGTCTGTTGGCCTTACATCGTAAACAGATGCACCTCGTTTTTCCGGATGAGCAATATATATATGTCTAATACGAGAATTTTTAGGCAAAAAAATCTCAAACCCGGCTAAAATTTTTTTTGCATTCATCAGGAACTTCGGTGCAGAGTTTTCGCTTTTTTCTGCAAAATGCCCACATCGGTGCAAGCCATCGTATAAAAATACGCTGTTGCAGCCATTGTCCAAAGCATCCAGCAAATACGCATATGCTTCGGACAAATCACCCTCCGCCAAATGCAACAAACCCTGCATCATCATACCTCTTACAGATGAATCTGCTTTTTTTAGCTCTCTCCAATACTTTTTTGCCGCCCGAATTTTCTCTTGCCTTATGCTAAGCAGCGCATACAGATAACAAAACTCGGCATATCGTGCGGGCGCATTGGTTCGCAAAAATGATTTATGCATTTTTGCACGCTCCAGCATTTCCTGTGCTTGATTAAAATGCCCGGCTTCTATTGAAATAAAAACGGCAAGAAAATAAAGCCCCGCATGGGGCTTGTTCAGCCTGTGAGCCGTTGTTGCAATATGGTTTGCCCGCTGCATATCTCCCGCTTGCCAAAGCCTAAGCGTTTGTATCATTGCTGCTTTCACTCTCAAACTACCACGCTCCTACAACCAGCAGTATGCTTTTTCTCACTATTTTCCCGGGTAAAGTAACCTTTATGTCTACAGTAGTTTCGATGTAAGGCAATTTGCGAAAAAACATCTGCGCACTTAACAAAGCAGAAAGTTTTGCATCAAACGGGATTTCAGTCTCTGCACCAACAATATAACTTCTTGCAGCAAAGTGAATACAGTTGCCGGGGCAAGTCGCTTCCACTTTTATATTTGCACCTGTTCTGTTCGTTACTTTTAACACGCCTTTTTCGCCCAATTGATAGGCATCACGGTCCGTTGCAAGCGTTATGCCCGTGGTGCGGCGGAAGGTTATTTCCACAGTGTTCTGCGGGTCGGAACCGATGGTCACAAACTCCCGTGCGTAAACACCTTCTACCAAAGTGGGGTCCACCATAAAATGAATTTCTCCTGAAAAAGTTTTTGTTTTATGAAACGTTAACCAAGACACGTTGTTTTTTAATGCAATTGATGTATCAGTATAGCCGTCGTCGCTTTTGATAACGGAAATATAACCGTGCTTCATTGAAGTGTCGCCCTTGGCACAAACAAACTCCGGTTGTTTACATTCTATTGTTAGCTCGGTTTTCTTTTTTAACCCAGACAGCACAAAAAAATTATCCATGGCACGTTCCCGCACGGGGTCTTTATGCAAAGCTTCATAGGCTGCCATATATTCATAATCGATTGAAAGCAGAAACATTTCAAACTCGCTGCTTACAAAAAAACGGGCTGCTTCTGCCGGGTGTATTTGCGCATAGTCAAAAAAATCCTGCAAAGTAGTAAAATCAGTCACGCCTGTTTACCTCTGCTGTTATGTTTAGCAGTTTGTCAATGTTTGCTTTAAAAGCCTCGTTTACTGTTTGCGCAGACGTTTGGGCATGCAGGCTTACAAATGCGCCCAATCCTTCGCCCAAAGAAGTGGTAAGCTGCTGCAAGCTTTCTTCATATGAATGCAAGCTTTCGGAAAGCACATGCTGGTTGCGCTCGATGTATTTTGCTTGTGCGGTAAGGGCTTCTTGCTGGGCAGCAAAATTGTTTACCGCTGCTTTAATCGAATTTGTTGCATCTACCAATGCACCAAGCCTGTCGGATTCGGCGGAGCTGTGTGCCTTCATTTGCGTTGCCAGCAGCTCGGACGAATTTTGCAGCTTTGACACTGCATAGGTTAACTTCTCGGACGACTCGTTCATGGATGACTGTAAGCGTGCAGCTTCCGCCAAGGCTTTTTCCCAGTCTCCAAGCGTACGTTTTAGTGTATCGTTCATGTTTATTACTTTTTTATCAATTGCCGTGGCCACCGCAGGACCTATAGACATCGTTGCTTCTTGCATCTTGGCAGAAACATCACCAAGCGACTTAGCAATGGTGTTTGCCACACCCGTGGTTGCATCCTTATAGGCAGCAGCTTGTTTTTCCAACGCATAGGTTAGGTCGTTTTTAAGCCGCAGAATGGTTCCGCCTGTGTCGGTAGCAAAAAAACGCCCTGCTTCACGCTCCATGTAGAGGGCAAGTTCATCTACCAACTGGTTTCTTGCACCGTCGGCATTAAAGAAAGCGGCAAGTATACGTGTTACTAAAAACGCAATGACCGCAAGCGTGCCATACATAAATGCGTGCTGGGCAAAACTAAGCGCAAGAATGACGCCCACCAAAAGCAGCCCGATGTCCAAACTTTTTACAAGCGGCAAAATGGCTTCATACTTCCAGCCGAACATATTCATGCCTGCAACCGCACGCTCTGCGATTTTGCCGGACGGCACAACTGACACCGCACGTTCTGCTGTACGGATGTATTCCGCAACGGTATTGCGCAGCAGGCTGTTTTTTAGGTTGACAAAATCTGCTTTTGTATTTATTTCTTTCTTTGCGTCTTTTTGGAACAACAATAACGCCGTGCGGAAATGCACATGCGTGATAATGCGCAAAAATATTGTAATAACAACCAACACCAAGAATATAACCATGATAGCGATGTGGCTATCGCCGGAGTTTAGTGTGGTGTATATGTTTTGGAAAAATTGATTCATAGCGTACTCCTTTTTAAAATATACGCAAGTTCGTTGCCTATTTCTCGTTCACCAACAGGTTCGTAGTTGCCAAACTTGCCCGCGGCATGTGCATTTTCAAATTGTGCGGCGTAGTTTTTGCCCATACCTTTGTTGCGCCCGCCAAGGCTTTTTAGCGGGTAAGTGATAACCAAAAATTTTGCATTAAGCTGCCGTGCAAGCTCAAAACCTCTGCCGGGTTGCTGCATTTCCAACACAGGCACGAGTTTGCACATGAATGCGAGGTCTATGGTTTGCGTCGGTGTTTCCACGGCAAGATCTGCACAGTGAGCTAATTGCGGCAAGTTTAACTGCCGCATAAAACGGTTAAGCAAATCTCTTGTGCGGGTGTCGATATCGTATGCGTGATATTCTTTTATATTGTATGGCAACAGCGGAATGGAAAACGGGTTAAAGCCGCAGCCAAGGTCTAACATGGTTTCGGCTTCGCCCGCATGGCCGTAAATAAAATCGTGAAAGCTTTGCAAAAATGCACTGCGCTCTTTTGAGGAAGCATGAAGCTGCAAAATTTCTGTGCTAACGTCTTTTGCATCCCGCCCCGCCTCCAGCTCGTTTAGCAGATGAGCTGTTTTTTTATGCGCATTACCTTGCACATATGCCCCAAACATTTGGTGCAGGCGGGTTTTGACTTTTTTTTCGTCTTTTTCTTCGTTGTAAATTCTCTCTACCAATGGCGGGTGGAGCATACTGTATTTTGCTGAAGTTATCATAGGCAACCTCCGGAAATTCGCTTTCGGTGTGTAAGCGAGAAAATTTTTTGTCAAACAAGGAGGCGCAAGCGTAGCATATACAGAGTAATCTGCAAGATTGCGCCTACGCAGTATGGCAGGAAATTTACCGCTTAAACGCCGGAATGGAGTTTCCGGAGGTTGCCCTTCTGTAGCCGCTCCATTAACATGGTGTAAAAGCGCAGGTTATGCATGGTGGCAAGCCTATGCCCCAAGCTGTCTCCAATACTTACAAGGTGGCGGATATACGCACGAGAATAATTGCGGCATGCATGGCAGTCGCATATCTTAGAAATGGGGCGGTTGTCCCGCCTGTGTTCGTCGTCCAAAATGTAATGGTAGTGATAGAAATTTTTCGATAGGTCGATGTCTTCCGGCTTTTCAAATTCCTCATTAAACACGTATAGCCTGTTATGCCGGGCTTCTCGTGTGGGTATTACGCAGTCGAAAAGCGTGTAGCCCATTTTTGCACAGGCAACAATATTTTCCGGGCGGCCTACACCCATTGCGTATTTAACCATGCCGTCAGGCACAAGCTCGGCGGTGTATGCCAAAATTTCTTCAGTCAGTTTACCGTCTTCATCCAATGGCCAGCCGCCAAAGCCAAAGCCGCTGTAACCCATGTCAAGCAGAGCCTCTGCACATTCTTTGCGCAAAGCTTTTTCGTTACCGCCTTGGATAATGCCAAATAATTGAGACTTAGTATCCTTTTTTCTGTTTTGGATGAAGGCGGTCATACACTTTTTACCCCAGCGGATTGTAACGGCTACGGCCTCTTTTTGCCGTTCATACGGGTCGTTAGGGTGGGTGCAGTAGTCTAATGCCATGAGAATATCCGAACCGTATGCAAGCTGTGACTGTATACACTTTTCGGGCGAAAGCACTGTTTTTTTACCATCCCTACGAAAGATAATTTCATTTGGACGAATTTCGCCGAAGGAAGCATTTTCCCGAATAAGTGAAAACACCTGAAAGCCGCCTGAGTCGGTGATAATTGGGTGCTTCCAACCTGTAAATTTATTAAGCCCACCGAATGATTTTATTGCTGTCGCACCGGGTTTGGTCATCAGGTGATACGTGTTCATGACAAGCCCCTGCACGCCGCAATTTTCAAGGTCTACGGAGTCGACTGTACGCACAACGCCTCGTGTGCCATCCGGGAAAAATGCAGGGAGCTTAACCGTGCCGTGGGGTAGAATTAGTTCTTTCATATACATTCTCCAATTATCTTTTTTAGGTTTAGCATGGCAGCGTAAATTTCTTTTTTGCCCATGTTTTTGTTTGCACTGTGCAAAGCAGCACTTGCATCTTTTAGCGTGCCGCCTTGTTTAACAAGGATATCTATCAATTGCGCTTCCAAGGACATGGCATCGGCAGACGCTTCGGCTTCTATCGGAATTTCTTCTACATATAAAACGCAGGCGTATTCGCCTTTGCGGGCATTTTCGTTGTCGGCTATTTCAGCTAAAACTTCGGAAATACAGCCGTGGTATATACGTTCGAATTTTTTGCTGATGTCGTTGCACAGGCATATTTGCGCCGTCGGGTATTCTGCGGCAATTGTTTTTAGTGTGGCTTCAATCCGCTTTGGCGATTCGTAAAACACAGCCACACCGGGAAGTTTTGCCGCAAGCGTTTTTAGCATGTCCCCTTTTGTGCGGGGCAGAAAGCCCAGGAATGTAAACTGCGAAGCATCAAAACCAGAAACCGAAAGCGCAGACACCACCGCACTAGCCCCACAAACAGGCACGATGGCGTAGCCAGCAGCAGCCACCTGCCGAACAATTCTATGCCCAGGGTCGGATATTGCAGGCGTACCTGCGTCCGAGATTAAGGCAATGCTTTTGCCTTCGTTTAGTTTTTCTATAAAAAAATCCCCACGCTTTTCCTCATTAAATTTGTGGCAGGAAAACATGGGGGTTTTTATATCAAAGCAAGAAAGCAACACCCTGCTGTGGCGGGTGTCTTCTGCAGCAATTATGTCTACTTCGCTTAAAATGCGAATGGCTCGTGGGGTCATATCTTCTAGGTTGCCTATTGGCGTGGCTACGATGTAGAGCGTTGGGGTCATTTGCATCACTACTTTAAGTGAAATTTGTTCAACCCATTATATCGGCTTTTGCTTTGTCAAACAACACCGTATGATACTCCGGAAATGAAAGCTCGGCAGGCGGCTCGTCAAAAAAGCCGATTTCTTCTATCTCGAATTTCGGTAACGGACCAAATTCTTTTATTTCGGCAAAAAAGAGCGTACCGTAGCTGTTTATTGAGTACGCACAAATCGGCTTGATATCAAAAATTGTAGCACCGGTTTCTTCAAACAACTCCCGCTTGGCATTATCTAAAATGGATTCGCCTTCTTCTCTGCCGCCGCCGGGCAACTCCCATTTACGAGTTTTATTTTTGCAAAACACCCATTTGCCGTTGTAGCGGGAAACAATAACCGCATATTTAAACAACGAATCATCTACGTCGCTTATTTCGCAAAACTTAATAGACACTGTTTTTTGCATTTCCTGTTTAGTTATCCTTAAATACAATTCCCCTTGCTCCTGCGAGAAAAGCGCAAACCCATTTTTTTCGAAAGCACGCAAACTTCTTTTATTGAAATCGGACACAAGTGCATGTAAAAAACCTACGCCTTGGTAGTTAAATGCAAAATCAACCAACATACCAATAACCGCAGAACCTATCCCCCTATTCCAATAATCTTTTTCACCAATCATAATATCGATACGCCGAACATCGGCGTTGGTGGCATACTTTTCCAATATCGTTTTTATATTCATTTTTTGCAACCAGCATTCGCCTACAGGAATATTGTCCACTTCAATCAAAAAGCAGAATGCTGTTTGAGATGTTTTGCCGTAAATACCATGAACGGTCTCTGCATCATATGCTGTAACATCGTCGCCCTCGCTCCAATATAAAACATCCGGGTCCGCATTCCATTTGTACAATAACGGAAGATGGCCGTCACTAAGCGGATGCAGAACAATTTTATGGTTGCTCACATTTCCGGTTAGTGTAATATCATGGGTTTTGATAATACTCATATTTTCAACTCCTACAGTTGTTTCGCAAGTATAATATCCGGCTTGCCTTTGCCGTTTGCATCCGGCACAACGCCAACTACTTTGTAGCCAATCTTCAGATAAAACGCTGCCTGATGTGTGCCGGGGTCAAATTCCTGTATGCGTTTGGGTAAGTTGTCATACAAATCCACATTGGCAAAAGATGTTTCACCATCCTGCACTTCGTCATCTGCGCCAAGGAACATTGTTAAGCCGCCTTTATCTCTTGCAGCTTGTTCGATGGCAGACATTAATGCACGCCCAATACCCTTGCCTTGCTGGTCGCCACGCACAACAAGCGGATGCAGCTCGTACACTCTGCCGCCATATTCCGGCAGCATACCGCACCAGCCTATTACTTGGTCATTTTCCATTGCGGCAAGGAACAGTGCGTCGGAGTCTTGGCTGTCGTCCAGCAGCTCAGTCACTTCTTCCATGGCTTCTGTAAGCGTTGCCCAACCAAGGGGTAATTCATCTGTTAACATTTGCGCCACTTGTGTGCGTTGCGCTTCGCTTAATGTGTTCATATTTACAATTTGCATATATTACCTCCAAAATTTTTTATGTACCAAGTTGGCACAGGGTTTTGCATATTATCGTACCAGCGCAAGCAGCTTAAAAAATGCTAACGGCGGCTCGCCTTCAAAATATCCATGCAGTTGCCCGGTTGCAAAATGGGGTTAAATTCTTCCCATAGGGTCGCCAAAGTCATAACGGTCGAAGTCGGTTATTGTGAGTTCACCGCTATCACTCAGCATCATATTGCCGGTGTGATAATCGCCATGGTGAAAACACTGTGGGCGGTTATCAAGCAGTGTTCGATTGTTGTTTATATAGTCGATTAAATACGTATCGCCGTCGAACTTATACCAATGTTCGAGGTATCTGTTTATTTTGGAGTCTACCTTGCGGTTAAAGCGCACAGCCCAGTCTTCTTGGTCTGCTGGGGCAGGGATGCTGTGTATTTGCTTTAATATTTTGCCGGACTTTACGCCCAAAGCATACTGCTCCGTCTCGGAAATTGAAGGCAATACGTCCTCCAAATCCTTGCCGTTTATCCAGCTTTGCAGCGAATACACGCCCTCATCATTTGTACCGAATTCTATCGGCTTGCACATGGGGATATCCAATGCTTCCGCACGTTGCATCATTTTAAAAAGGGTTTTACGATGCTCGTAGCGGTTTGCATCCGAAATGCGCAAGAGATATGACACACCCGCTTCATCCATTACTTTGTATTTTTTATCATCCGACCAGCCACGTGTTATTGGCTCAACTATCTTAACCATTGCAGTGCTACCTCCTCTGTTGCTATCGCCCGCAGTTCATTCACCAGCTTGTTGGTCTTATACTTGCCGGTAAAAATATCGGTTTCTATTGCTAAAAAAGAATGCTTGCCATTCAAATATTCGCTAAAAATTTGTGAGGCTTGCTCTATTTGCTTGCCCTCACTTTGCGTACACATATAAACCCCTGCGGGGATTTCCATTATCATTGCGCTTGTGTTTTTAGCCATGTGTTCGGGCAATTCGGTAAACATAAAATGCTGCACCCCGCCCGCAGAATGCAAGCTTAACATACCGATATCCACCAGCCCAAAATGGAATAGCTCGGCGTATTCGCCGATATCATAATGCAGGTTTAAAACTGTTTTTGCAATTTCGAACGGGTCTATATCTTTAATCGGCTTACGGCACAGGATTACGCAAAAATATTTCTTGGGCATTTCTCTTGTGTAAATTTCATTTTGAAAAGTGTTGGCTGCGTCTATATTGTTTTTAAGCTTGTCTATAAAGGTCAAACCTTTTTGGATGGATGCCAGCTTTTTTTCTGCAATGGCTTTGCCATGTGCCAAAATTTCGTAGAAGTTTACGGTTTCGTCCTCGCCCAAAAATTCCGTTAATTTTTTTAGCGGGATATCAAGCTCTATACATATCTGTATCACTTCAATCAGGCATTTTTGGTCGAAAGAGTAGTACCTGTAGCCGGAATCTGGGTCTACAAACGCCGGTTGCAGCAGGCCTATTTGCTCGTAATATTTAATAGAATTAATATGCGCTTTGGTTAATTTAGAAATTTCGCCAATGCTAAGCAATTTATTTTTTTTATTCATGTAATTTCTCCTTGACTCCACCATTATGGTGGACTTTATTATAGCTTACATGAAAACAAAAACAAAGGAGATTATCATTATCATGGAAAAAGCAAAAATGCAGTCTAAAAAATTCAAATTATTCGATGCTGTTTTAGCGGCTGTGTGCGTTACAATGGTGGTAGAATCTGTAGCACCTACTGCTGCTATAGGCAACAGCCAATATTTTTGGTGGCTACTTATGTTTATAGTGTTCTTTATACCCTATGGGTTTATAACCGCGGAATTAGGTTCGACATACTTGGACAAAGGCGGGCTTTACGACTGGGTAAAGCGTGCGTTTGGGCGAAATTGGGGTAGCCGTTCGGCATGGTATTACTGGATTCAGTTCGTGTTTTGGCTGGCATCTTTGGCGGTTTTATTTACAGAGGTGCTTTCTCAAGTAATAGGCAGAGAAATTCCTGTTTTGGTTTCAGTTGTATTGCAGCTCATACTCATTTGGGTTATGTGCTACGGCAGCCTTTTGCCGATATCTGTAAACAAATGGCTAATAAATTTAGGCACTTACGCAAAAATTATACTTATGGTAGGGCTTGGTGTATTTGGTTTGTACTGCGGCATTATGTTCGGGTTTGCTAACCCGATAACATCCACAGCAGATTTATTGCCAAGTGTTGGAGGCATCACTTTTATCTCGGTTATCATTCTCAATTTCAAAGGCTTTGAAGTGGTGGCAGCTTTTACAAAAGACATGAAAAACCCAAAAAAAGAAATACCAATGGCATTTCTTTTAGGTGGAATTCTTATTTGCTTCTTTTATGTGTTTGCATCATTCGGAATTGGTGCGGCTATCCCTATAGCCGAACTAAGCACTTCCGGCGGGCTGATAGACAGTTTTGTTCACTTTTTTAATGTGGTTGGGCTACCGGGGCATATTTTAGTTCCGATTGTAGGCATATTGTTTCTGTTTACCTTATTCATTAACGTGCTGTCTTGGGCATTGGGCGTAAACTACGTCGCTTCTCATGCGGCAGAACAAGGCTCTATGCCTAAAACGTTTGCCATACGAAATAAAGATGGTGCGCCTATTGGGTCTTCTATCCTCATAGGCATTATTGCTTCGCTTATGGTTATTGTTGTGCCGTTTATATCTAATCCAGATATATTCTGGGGCTTTTTCGCCCTGCAAATAATCACGTTGTTTTTTGCATATCTGCTTATGTTCCCCGCATTTAAGAAGTTGCGCAGAATTGACCCGAATATAGAACGCCCGTTTAAAACACCCGGCAGCCCGTTTATGATAACGCTTATTGCCTATGTGCCGCTTGCAATGCTGATTATTGCCGCCATATTTTCTATGGTGTATCCGCTTGCGGACGGTACATGGTATTTCGATACGATGATAGTGATAGGCACTATTGCAGCAGTTTTAGTCGGTGAAGTGATTGTTATCACAACAAGGCGGCAGCGCCGAAAACAAAAACGCCGTACCGGGGTTTCCCCAACCGTTTAAAAAAACTTCCGCAGTCCAGTATTTATCCGGGTAAGGGATATGCGCGCCCTGCCCAAGGATTATATTACGGGTTATGTCGTACAAGCCACTAACATCGTAGCCTTCACCCTTGTGCATAGCGTCAACATCACCTGAAAATGTGGCAAATGCAAATTGCGAAAGGAATGGGAAGCCAGCCTTGTTATCATTATCCGGTGTAAAATCGAAATGAACAAAACCTTCCGGCACAGGAGTATCAGCTGCCATAAAACGCCCCCAAAAGGCATGCCCCGGCTCAACATCCACACCCTTACCATAATGGTGTACAAGTAAAATATCGTGGTCGAAGCCGGATTTATACTCCTCCATTGCATCAAGCGTACGCATATAGCCGCCCAAGTTTGCGTTCTTGCTTTGAGAATCACCATGAAATTGTCCGTCATTAATGCCTATAAAGCGCATGGCGGGCATTTTTTTGTATTCAAAGCTTTCTACTTTAAAGCCGTCTTGCTGCCGTGCTACCACATCCGGCATAAACAAATTCCACTGTATTTGGGCATCGCAATCTTTTAAATAGTTGATATAGCCATACTGTTCCACATTATTAGTGCCGTGTGGTCCGGTTTTATTTCCGGCGAATAGTCTGCGCACGCCACGCTCTTGCATAACGGAAAAATCTGCAAATACTTTAGCCACCGTTTCTTGCAAACGCTCGTCCATTGGCAAACCGGATAGTTCTGTATCAAACCTGTCCAGTGCTTTAAACACTGCCGTATTAACCACACCCGACGGTTCGAGTGCTTTTAGGTATGCACGCAGTTTTGCGTTCTGCTCTTTAAAACGGGCAAACACGCCCTGCATTAGGATTTGCTCGTTTTCAGCAAGTTTGTCCGCTGACCAAGCAGCGTCGTCCAGTATCCATTCGGTCAGTGCATCAAAAACATTAGGGTTTCGCCCTCTTGCGCTTAACGCCCAGTCGGTAATGCGTTTGTACTTTTCTTCGTTGGTTAGTGTCTCGTCAATTCTGCTCCAATCCAACAGATTAAATTCGCCCACAAATTTTTGACCCATGTCAAAGCCTCCTTGTATGGTTACATTAATGGTAAACGGGTGAAATTGCTTAGCTTGCCCTCGCTGCAATTTTGACGGCGGCACACCATGGAAACGTGTGAATGCTTTAGAAAAACTTTCTTGCGTATCGTATTGGTACAACATTGCTGTGTCGATGATGCGATTGCCGTGCAACAAATCCTGCGCAGCCAGGCTCAAACGCCTGTTGCGAATGTACTCGCCAACCGTCATGCCCATAACCACGTTAAATATGAGCTGAAAATGCGAACCGGACGCACCGGCATGGCGGGCGATTTCGCCAGTAGAGATTTCTTGCGTTAGGTTATTTTCGATGAAATTGATGGCGGCGGATAGACTTTGTATCCAGTTCATATTGGCTTCACCCTTTCGAAATGTATAATACATAATGGAGACTGCAAAATCATGTCATAAAATCTTTTAAACTGTCCAATCAAATTAAAATTCTTGACACTATATAAGTGAAAACGAGGTGAGTACAAGATGAAAAACGAACTTGTAACCGAATATGCGGAGAAAATTTTCTATTTTTGCCTGCGCAAATGCAGTAACGCAGTAGAAGCGGAAGATTTAACGCAGGACATCATGCTAAACATATTTACGTCGCTGCAAGCCACCAACCCGGACAACCTACCGGCGTATGTATGGCGCATTGCACGCAACCGCTATGCAAAATGGGCAGCAACAAAGCGCAAGCGAGTGGATAACGAAACCGACTTTGATACAGCGGATGTTTCGTTCGCAGATGCCATAGCCGACAACGATGATATGCACCTGCTTCGTCGGGAGCTTGCGTTTATATCAAGAGACTACAGAGATATTATTGTTGCGCATTACATCCACAACCAACGGGTAAACGACATTGCCGTTTCGCTTGCACTCCCTCGAGGCACTGTATTATGGCGGCTTAGCCGAGCCAGAGAAAAATTGAAAGAAGGAATGAAAATGTCAAGAGTATTTGGAGCAAGAAGCTACAACCCCGAAGAAATTTCATTTGCATCAACGGGCAACCAATCCCATGGTTTGCCATGGAGCGCAGTAGACCGCATGACGCCCAAGAATATTTTACTTGCGGCAAACAATAACCCGTCAACCATTGAAGCACTCGCCATAGAATTGGGCATTGCCGCACCCTATATGGCAGAAGAAGTTGCTTTGCTTGAAGATGCACGGCTAATAAAAAAAGTTGGCAACAAATATGCAACCAACTTTTTTATAGCAGACAGAACCTGCCAAGAAGATATTTGGGCTGCACAACGGCAAAATTCCAGCCATCGTGCAAAGCTTATTTGGGAAATTACAAAGGACTGCTTGCCTAAGCTGCGCAGTATGGGCATAGCCCCGCAAACATTGCCCGATATTGAATTATCGTGGACAACAGCATTGCTAATTTGCGACGTTTTGCTAAAAAACATTGACGGGTATAGCATCGACTTTCCTGTAGAACATAAATTTGCAGGCGACACATGGGGTTTTGTAGGCTATGAATCTACCGATATTACAATAGGCCTGTCGCACAATGGCGCAGGTCCGATGGATACAATATTGTATGAATATGTCCCTGATAATCATAAAATATGGAACGAATCCCGCCTTGTAAACGACTGGCGGCTGGTTAAGTTTTTCGGTGACGTAATACGAGAAAACAGAAAAATGTCTGCACTTTCTGCGGCAGAAACTGCAATGCTTCAACCATTTTTGGATAACGGTATCGCCTGTGTAGAAAATGATGCGATAGTTGTGCGCATACCTATTTTCGCAGGCGATAGCATGAAAACCTTCAAACCGCTTGTAAAGGAACATCCTGCTTTTGATGAACTGCAAAAAGCTTTCCGGCAGTCATTTGATGATACTGTTGCCATACTGCGAAGGTACGCCAACCCGATACTTGCACAGCAAATGAATTATTGCGCAACCATGTTTGCATTTGCTTTGCGAACTTTGGCAGTTGATGACCTTGTAGAAGCCGGGCAGCTTGCACTGCCGGAGGATGTGGATAAGAGTATGGCGGGGGTTTATTTGGAGATGTAGTTATATTTCAGTTCCCAATTGAGTAGATAGTTGACTCCAACCTAGAGAGTAGCACTTTACATCTTCAAATTTATTATTTATTCTACAAGTAGGGTACTGCTCTTTAGGTTGACGAGTGAAATAGAGGTATGCGATAAAAGGGAGGTAATGTGACATTGAAATCTGTATATAGTGCATGGTATACGCAAGGCAAAAATATGATAATTATAGGTTTGATTTCATGCGTATTCTTTTATTGCGTGCCAATAAATAATCCGGTTAGACAGGGTAATTGGGGTGTAAATATAAACATACTTTTTTTGTTTATATCTTTATTCATTTTTTTTATGGGTATAGTATGCGTTAGCATTGCTATTTTTAAAAAAGGTAAGCTTGTCAGATTAAAAAAAACAGGGCAGTGCTTTGTTGCGAAAATTGAAGAAATAAATCGCTCTGATTTGAAGTACCATATGTTTCAATTCAATATCAATAAGCCGCCGGTATATGCGGTTTGTTCATACCAACGAGATGAAAAAATTTATAAAATCAAAAGTGGATTGTTTAGTTTCTCCTATACTAATGGAGTGTTAAAAAGAATATTTTCAAATAAGAAGATGGCATCTATGATAAACGAAGATGCTGATGAGTATAAAAATCATAAATACTATAATGGATTCGTGTATAAAGCATATGTATACGTTAACACAGACTCCCCACCGGAGGATTATGCTGTTGAAGTATTTGAAATGCCTGCGGAGATGTAATTATATTTCCACTCCCAACTGCTTAGCTTGTTCCAGTTTTTCTTGCAAATCTATATCGCTGATGCCATGAACCCCTGGGATAATTACTACCCCGGCATCTTCCCATTTGCGGTACGACAGCGTGTGTTTGTATGTAATTATTGCGCCCTCTGCTGCATTGCCGGAAGAATCGCCGCAAGAGAGCAGCAGCGCAGCACGCTTGATGGTGGTCTTGTCGTTTGGCACGGCATATGTACGGTCTATGGCTAGTTTAAGCTGTGCGCTAAAGGTGAAGAAATATACAGGCGAAGCGAAGAGGATGGCATCGGATGTTTTGAATGCTTCTGCGATTGCGGTCATATCATCGTTTTGGATGCAGTCGGCGTTATTATTGCGGCAATGGATGCAGCCTAAACAGCCATTTATGGTTTGGTCTGCCACTCTAAAAAGGGTGGCTTTTTTATTTGCGGATTCTGCGCCTGCCATAAAGGCAGAGACGAGCTTGTCGGTTGTGCCGCCTTTGCGTGGCGAACCGGATAGGATTAGGATGTTTTTGGACATTGGGGCTTAATCCTTTCTTTTTTCACAAAAATAGCCTTGCAAGATTTTCACATATCGCAAAGCTACTTTACACAGCAATCTCCATAGTGGTGATAAACCGCTGTTTAACTATTGGCATTTCGTCATTGTCCTCAAAATAAAGCTCCAATGCCTCCCTTAAATTGTCGGACGCTTCTTCAATAGTCTTGCCTTGTGAAGCAACATTGTTTTCCAAGCATTTAGCCACATACCAGTCATCTTCTTGGTGAATTGCCACGGTAGCGATAAACTTCATACGCCAACACTCCTTGCTGCAATAAAATAAAAATGGAGATGAGGGGAGTCGAACTGCAGTATCTCAATTTCCAAGCAGTTTTAGGCTGTGTTGTTGTTTCCCGAACTATCCCGCTTAATTTTATCTTATTCTATTTATTATCTTTGCATCCACGCAATTTTTGATACAACTTTATCTTGATGAGTTTCTAACATTATCACTGACTACCTATATTATATCCGTAACCCATCCTATGTACAACACAAACCTATATTACATATGTATTTCCCACCTGCACCTGGGCGGAATTTTATTTATGTAAAGAATTAGATTTTCATTGTAGTAGTATACCCACTGTAGTATCATTATTTCAAATGACAAATAGAAATCAGGAGGGATACGGCGTGAAATATCTATACTACCGCTCTGATGAAAAGATTGATATGTTATCCAGGCAGCTTACCGGCTATAAGCTCAAAAGCAAGACGGTTGAGTCAAATTTGGGTGCGTCTATAAGTGCTGAAACACCAGGCGTTAAGATTAAACCTAAATTCTCCACTGGTAGTAAAACATCAAATACTTACAGCTTCGGCGATAATGTCATTGAAGATATTGAGAATGCTTTGTACAGTGCTAATAAGGTAGACAATGCTGGTTTAAGGGAATATGTTCACACAAGGGCTAGGATGAATTATTCCGACAAAGTGGACAGTGATTTTGTCGCATGGTGGGGTGAATATTATCCCAACAAGAATACGCTTTGCGTTATACTAATGTTGGGCTCAAAGCATCATGTTATCGGTGATTACAGTAGTAAAAAGTATAGTTACTCAACACCCCTTGCACTACATAAAATTTTTGAGGAAGATGGGTTGTCTAGCGCAAATTGCGATAGCGACTCATTTGCAGAATACGTATCATTTTTTACTGATGAAGACGAAGAAATGACTTTAGCGTGTGAATTTTTGTCAGTTGTCCATAGAGTTGAAGTCTTTGATAAGAGTAGTCCTAAATGGTCTAAATATAGTAAAAACGCATTAAGCCCACTCGACAACCTTGAGCAGATATGCTTTATCCATGCTTCTCCTATATATGTTGCACGTGACTCTGCAACTAGGGTGGTTTCTATTAATGGAAAAAGTAAGGTTGTGGTTTCTCAATATGAGTATGAGAATCTTAAATACTTAAAAAAAGGATTGGTACAAAAGACAATGGATAAAATCGCTGACTTTTTATTCAAGCGTGGAGATACTGTGGGCTATATTAATCCTGATTTCATTGAAGATGTTCTAGATACTTTACTTAATGCTGGGCTAATTAACGAAGCTAATACATTTAATGAAGATGTGTATTCAAAACTTATTAATGCTGAGTATGGAAGCTTATATAATGTTATTAACCTATGCGAAGATGAAAAAGAAAATGAAGCTTCGGAAATACTGGATTATGTATTTGGACTAGCTGATAGCTATATCGTTGTTGAATAGCTAACTTTAAGTATCAACAAAATCATTTGTGATTTACAAAAAGAGCTTCCAGAGGCAATTTTATCTGGAAGCTTCTTTATTAGCGCACTCACTACATATGCTATCAGCTAGAGCACTGAATCCTATGTATGTGCCAAGACACAGATAAATCAGTGATAACACTGTATTCATAATCAACCACGTGTCTCGCAATAGAGCAAAAAACACAATTAGCACACACGTTGGCACAAGCAGATAAAAAACCAGTTGAGTTGCATCACATCTTATTTTAGAGATGCTAGGAAGCAAGAGAAAAAATCCAGGCAGCAGCGTTTTAAGCGTAGTTTCCGAGGCAAAAACTTCGAGCAATCCATATTCATTATAAACCATTCCATATATCAATGTAGATGACACCAATACAAAGATTAATGGTGCAAAAGACTTTATAATGTGCTTAGCACGAGTACTTTTCATCACATCACTTCCTTCTAAGAGAATAGTTATCTATACTTTATTAAATGTGGTCAGCGTAGCATTGATAGGTACTTTGATTGGCTATAAAATAATGCCAACCTCTTAGACTATATATAAGCAACACTTTATTCGCTTGTCTATATATAGTCTTAGCATGCTGTTCCCCAAATATGCAATTTTATACCTGTTAAATGGAAATGTAATAAAACCGTAACAATTTAACTGACTACGGATTTACTTAATATGTATCGTGGTATATTGGATGATTTCGCACAATTATTTCAAATTTTCCGTTCAAAATAAGGCTAAACGCAATTTTTGACGTAACTCGGACAAAACAAAAACCGCCTAAACATCGTGTTTAAGCGGTTTTATTGGTTGGAGATGAGGGGAGTCGAACCCCTGTCCGAAGACCAATCGATAAGAAC
>Ga0131853_10006509_pt1 | contig 21095 bp, 9 predicted proteins | sample TergutLab28metaG_FD_92764 | JGI IMG/M metagenome (GOLD analysis project Ga0131853, IMG submission 92764) | Labiotermes labralis P1 segment gut microbial communities from Petit-Saut dam, French Guiana - Lab288 P1 (version 2) (version 2) | ecosystem: Host-associated > Arthropoda: Insects >...
ATTAAAATTATGAATTCATTCCCTCTAAACTCCACAACCCCGCAATAAAACTCACAACCAATGGAGGGGGGGGGGGGGGGGTGTGGGGGGGGGGGGGGGGGGGGGGGGGAGTTCTAGGACGCTGCGATTTGGAGTTTCAGCTTACAGCCGGCGATACCTACAAAACTGGCGATAAGTGTTGCTCTACAAATTCCTCTATCCAATGCAATCCAGACCAATAAAAGTAGCAACCATTTAAACAAACAACTCTCATTTGCAATCAAGGGAACATTCTAACGGGCTTAAGAGTTTCGAAAAGGAAGCAACAGTTAACAGTACGAAAGGCAGTTTGCTAGTGAATACGCGCAGACTACAGTATTGCTGTGCTAGGTCTGATTAGAGGCACCGTGGCACACTGCGCCTGGTAATCTGCGATTTCACAGCGGGTGTGGTGGGTCGGCCACATTCTAATGGAATGGTCAGGCTGCTTACTTAGTACGAAAACTTTATAAAGAGTAGTGAACTTAAGGCAAAATAAAAGTGTGAATCCTACAACGTAATACGTAGTCGATGATCCCAGTGGCCATGCAGTCTGAGTCGTGGGTCTGCAGCTGCTCGATGGCTGGGATCGCGGGTTCGAATTTCGCTGAGGGCATGGTATGTTCGCCATGTATCTTTGTTGTGTAGGCAGTGGCCCCTGTGACGAGCTGATCACTCCTTCAGAGAAACCCTACCGTGTGTGTGTGTCTGATTTTGTGTGATCTAGAAACCTCAACGAGGCAGCCTAGGCCCAAGGTGGAGTGTTGGGCCACAGAAAAAAAAGGTATATGGTGGTTGCGGGTTCAGATCCCGTCTTCCAGTTCCGTATACAGCAGGACTGACGACCTATGGTAGGCGTGCCCAAAAAGGCACGCGGTAGTCACCGCTGCCCCAGACCAGCATCTCTGTATTGTGAAGACTGTGTATGAATTACCGTTGCTAACAAATAGTACTTCAAGTGAAACATTTTTACACAAATCGTGAGCGGTGCGAAGTGTTGATTAGTTATTTATCACTGGGGCGCCAGACTGGCGGTGGTTGGGCGAATACGTGACATTGGACAAAACGTTTTACAATCTTCTTTTTCAACAGGAAGTAGCAGCAGCTCCAGTTCCTCTCACATTTTCTTTCTTGCAGCATTCCTCGAGGATTATAATATTAGAGAAATAATTATACTATATATCAATTATAAAAAAAAGTGCATTAATAATAAAAATTCAGTAATTAATAATGATGATGGAAGACTTCAAGACCTTATTTTGCTCTTCACAATTCCCATGGACACGTGAAAGGATTTCTTCGAAATTTATAAACAATTTGGGCACGTGCCCTCAAAAGGGTCGCCAGCCCTGATCTGGAGCCACCGAAGTAAAACTCAAAACGAGTTCCTCCGCTATAACAATACCTGTTAAATCAAACTGTCCTCCGAACATGTATATCGACCTAGTACGTTCCGAATAAGAAGTTACGGGCTAACCATTACACCGTCACAATTGACACACAGATGCTTCCTAATAAAGTCAGTATCTCGCAGCTATGTATCACGTGCTTATCACGTAACTTAGAGTTCAGTGCTTTTCACATTTGAGGCGTAATTATGAATTTGATCACCGAGAAGGTATGTGGCAACTCGAAGGACAAGGGAGCAAGGTAGCTCTTCACAACCAAGCAAGAACGTTTACGATCTACCAGGATTTATGATAAATTATTTCGTTGTACAGCATCACTTTACCAGTAAATCGTTCATATGGTAAAGAAGTACTCTTGGTATCGTGTTGTGCATTATTCTGCGCACAAAATTGAAGAGCATTTTAAAGCGAACATCCTGTACTTCAAAACGGAGGAGTGCTGCAACCAAGAGATAACAGATGTTGACTGAACAGGTATTGGCCTGTGTTTAATGGTAATGGGCAACCTGTCATCCCGTGGACCAGCAGACAGAAGATTGACGGAACTGTACTTACTGGCGGAATTCTAGGAAACAGCTAGCAGACAGCGAGAAGTTAATTACTTAATTAGTTAGCAAATGTGCATGTCATAAACAGCGTTTTCTGATGGCTAATTTTCATGTCAAGCTCACCGTGTGCGGAAGGCCATCACGCATTACAACTTGAAGCCTGAAGCATGGAAGTACGGAGTTACGGAACTACAGGCTACCTGAAGGTGTAATTTATATTTCTGAAGGGTGCAACCGTAAAAGGAAACCTTTATCCAATTCTGGTGACCTTATCAGATTCCCAAAGGCATGAATTCTAGTAGTTTGGTTAGATAAGAAGAGGAGAAATGACATTGGGGATGGTAATTGATAGTGAAAGCAGACAGAGTACATAGTCATGTGAAGTTCATCCTGCGACACGATACGAAGGCACAAATGGGGAGTACGGGCATAGCCGCAACCATTATTAACATCAGAACTGGATGGGGGCTGGTGGCCAACGCCAACCCTCGGACGTTTAACCCCCCAGAAACAACCCTGGTACTCCTTGTAAGGGAGATGGGGTGGGTTGCAGGTCCGGTCTCCAAGGATGTGGGAAAGAGAAAATCCCTTGCTCCCATCAGGGTTCGAACCCTGAATCGTCCAGCCTGTAGGAAGTAGCTACACCGATTGAATCATCCGGGCCCCCACACATTCACACGTCCGTCACCATAATGCAGACAAAATCGCAGTGCCGATTCCGGTGGCCGCACGGTCTAAGGCGTTGGTCTGCAGGGGCTCTCCTGCTGGCATTGTGGGTTCGAATCCCGCCGGAGGCATCGATGTCTGTCTATTGTGAGTGATGTGTGTTGTCAGAGGATTCTGCGTCGGCCTGATGCCTCGTCCAGAGATTCCTACCGCGTGTGTTGTGTCTGAGTGTGATCGTGAAACCTCGATAATGAGGAGGCCCTGGCCCTACTGAAGGTCGTTGCGTCATGTGAGGGGTGGGGGAATAGCTAATAAATCCTTCGCAGATGTCGTAAAGACAAAATATTTGGGGATGAATGTAGCATAACCAAATGACAATAAGTTAAGATCAAGTTACATTCAGGGAGTGCTTGCTACCTCTCGGTTCGCAGTCTCTATCGTACCTTCTCCTAAATTTCGGTTCAAACAGTACAAAACTGGGGATTTACTTCTTGTTTTGTAGGGGCTGGCAACTTGATCTCACTCTCGGAGGGAAGCACACAGATCGAACATGAAGTAACAGGAGAATGGAGAATACAACGTTTGGAAAGCTTCAGAATTTGTTCATTTCAGATAAAATGACTTGAGACAGAGGGGACACAGCACGCATTATGAAGTTAAAGGTAAAGTTGTCCCTGTCCAGACCATGAAGCCATACAACAGGAGAAGAGGTACAGATCCACTTATTCCTAACCTCGGCATTAGATGGAGATGAGTAGTCAACTTCACGCCCCGGCCGCTTTATTTACTTACTCCATGGTGCCCAGTCCTTCTTGATAAGCTAACTGGTTTGCAGCTAGTCAAGAAATTCCCCGCATTTCACGGAACCCGAAGGTTCATTACCGCAGTCACAAGCGTCCGCCACCTGTCCCTATCCTGGGCCAGCTCAATCCAGTCCATATACCCACATCCCACCTCCTGGAGATCCATCCTAATATTATCCACCCATCTACGCCCAGGTCTCTCCAGTGGTCTCTTTCTTTCCGGTTTCCCCAACAAGACACTATGCACTCCCCTCTCCCCACCCATACGTGCCACATGCCCAGCCCATATCATTCTTTTCGATTTTATCACCCGCACAATATTGGGTGCTTTACCTTTACCTCCGGGAATGAACGACAGCACCTAGCGAACCGCCCTGAATATGAATAATTTATAGGAAATATGAGCAACAAATCTGAAAGAAAGAAGCCAACTACCCCGCGACACGTCAAACGTGACATTTCTACTGCTACAGAAACGAACAAATTGCGTGTCAGAAGCATTTTGAGTCCCGCCAATTCAACGACTGATTCTGTTAGAAACAAAACTGCCATCAAGTCACGCCAAATGAGACTACAATAACAGCAACCAACCAGCTGTAGCAGGTGTCTGTTAAGAGGGTGGATTAGGTCGAATATCCGGTCGCCTTGATTGTTCACCGTAAAAGTCCCACTGTTTTTTTCATTGCCACTCATAATTTTTTTGCGCCCAAAGACTCGTTCCAATAGACAGAACTCTCATAATCCCACGCTGCTGGGCTTCATTGAATAGTTGAAGCCCAGTGCGGCAGTCTGCACAGACATCTGCTACCGGCAGATGCTTGTGCTGCAGGTAGACCCAGGATGTACACCCAGTGTAAAACACACTGAAGCAAGTGCAGTTTACAAGGATGTAATCTTCTCTGAACAAAATAGGAGAAAAAGGTGTGAATAACACATTAGGACACAAAAGAAAAGGAATGAGGCTATGATTCGAAGCCACGACGGTGCAGAGTGGTTTCCAAGCGTCTGAGGTATATTTCGCGCATAAAATGCCACATACTGATAGGTTTACTTTAATTTCCGATATTAAAAATAGGGGCATAAACCAAAACAGAATCCACACTAACACTTAATTATTGCTGTTGCCATTGGCTGGGCGATCGTTGTTGTCCATTCAGTGCAGCTACTGTCACAAAAGTTAGAGAATGATTTTTTTTTTCAGAGAACGGTACTTACTTCAGAATTTTAAACTATCCAACGGTTGGTACTTGAACCCATCAGTGTGCTTGGATAGTTCTAGGAATCAAGTGCCAAAAAATTGCGTTTGGGACATACGCATTTTTTTTAATGTTTACTCTTAAAATGAACCGTACAAGCACTATTCGTTCCATCATTCTAAAAAAGCCCTACTCGTGTTTCTGCGTGGCGCACGAACATTAAGCCAGTCAATCACTGACCAATTTTTCCACACATAATGTTACGCCGAATGCCAATGGTCGCTTGGTTCAACAACGTTTGTTTTACAAAGCAGTCACATTCACAGACTGAATCAAGACTGCGGCACCACACAACACGAATACCAACTGGTGCCTGCGTCTGGCTGTTGATGACTGGCACAATCTGGCCTGCCCGTCTTGTTCGTCTGTTGTCTGAAAATCAGTTACGAATCACAGCGCGATACACTGGCTAGAATGTCTGAAACTCCAACCTCTTGTACGTTTTAAAGGAGGGGTGGCTGAGAGTTTTGTTTTCGTTTATGTTCCCGCGAGCTCAGTAAAATAATCTGAACGAATTTTTAGAATGGGAGGCCCTTAGCAGCCATCGATGTAAATTGTTTTATATCTAGCTAACTCTAAGGAGCGGAGTCCTTCGTGAGAAACTAATACGTTTACAGATAAACTGGTTTATATTGCTTTCAAATTCTACTCTGCATTGTGCTAACAGGATACGTAGCTGTGGACATACGTACTTTTCGTTTATTCCAAAGGTTCTGGGGGCCAACTGTCTACAGGTGCACGAAACTTTAATTCCAGAGCGTGGAGTCTTACTTCCACTCATCTTGTATGGCTTGACTTAATGGCACACTGGCTCGCGCACAGATGAATGAAATATAAAAATTGCCGCCACCACCACCACCATCACTCTCCTGTTCCTGTCGACTTTAGAACGTCTATTCGTGTAACCGGCTGTGTGTCACTACAGCAACTGCATTTTTTTTTTTTTCACACAAAACTTTATTCAACATTGTACATTGAAACAAGGTTTTACATACATTCCTTGTCAGCCTCGCGTCCCTTCGTTAACACAGCCACAAGTTTCATTCGGCAGTATCAACTTTCTTCTTCACGGTAAATACAACACTTTTATTCATACCACAACAATGTGTACAGTACCACAATAATATGTATCATATCTTGCATACAGATTTCGGTATTCTAGGGCACCGTTGTCAGGATTTTGAAATACGTATAAAACAACTTACCGTGCGCACTGGCATCTGTTTGGCTCATGAGATATTTCTTTACTTTCTGAAATCTGTTATTATCAATACAACAAACCTTCAGTATTAAAATTTCGCCCTTTAAATTAACCCATTAGATCCATGGAAATTCAATGTTATTTTTTTGCATTAATATTTAATTTACTAACTGCTTCAACTCTGAACATTATACAGTACTGTCTTTACCTACTACTGTAACGTGTTGCAATGTGCTGTACTTGAATATGATTATTAGTTAAAATTCCAAAAATATCTTTGTTCGAAACATTATGTTAAATGTTACACTATTTTTATCTTACGTGTGCGGTATCCAAACAGAAGTACACCATAAATAAACAGAAAGAGGACATTAGCCTCCAGCAACTAATCTGGCCACAAGAACCACACAATCATGGAAGGGATCAAGCTGCTTTCTGCCGGCAGCCATTCTCCAGCAGCTGTTGGCTCTTCTGCACCAGCAGGCAGGGACTCAACGTCTTATTGAGCGGCTGAAACGGGCGGTCCCGCCACGTGGCGGGCGAGTGCATTTTCCACCATACTCGTGCACTAATTTCTACTTCACTCCACTTATTACGAGGAAATTCCACTAAGGGGGAGACTCACTCAAACATACTTCGCTATTTTTAAAAATTACTAGACACCCCTCTCTATCGTGACAGTATGCAAGCAGAGATTCGGGGTCGTAGAGGGCTTTGAGATCCAAAGTTATTTGTGTATTTACGTGATACTAATAAGTAATAAAAAATGTAAAGAGAGGAGATATCAACCGATCAAATTTCATTTCACATAAGCACAATATGCAGGTTTGTAACTAACTTTGATTATATCTTATACGCAATTTGGTGCGTGAGTATCCCGTACTCAAGCATAAAAATGATCAGTAATAGACAGAAGTAAAAATAATATTAACAATGCTATATTATAAATCAACCGGTTTCAATAATTTCACACCTCAACAGTTTCTCAAAGACCAATTTTATTCTTTTTAATCTTAGTAATTAACCAACTTAATGCACAAAACCTTGTTTTATAATAAGTTTATTATATGCCTCTACTGTATTTTACAGAAGACTCTCAACATGTGCACGGGACGGCCACCTATACGTGTGATGATACCAGATGCTGTATAATACAATTTTGACCACCTGATGATGAGCACATGTGCTCGAAACATGTAGAGGCATATAATAAACTTATTATAAAACAAGATTTTGTGCATTAAGTTGATTAATTACTAAGATTATACTGAGATGCACGGTCAGCAAAACACCAAAACCAATTTTATTGTCTCTTGCTTATTACATTTTAGTTCACATAAGACAAAGTACACAAAACATGCTGGTATAGAGACTCTTTCGAGGATGACAGCTGAGTTGAAGGGCTCTTCGGAAGGTTGGAAAAATGGCATGTCATTCGCCAAGTGTCAGTGACAGTACCACTTACTATTGTAACAGATTATTTTCGAAATTAAGTTGTACACTTAACAAATAATTCGCCTTAAATTTTCCACCTCTTTCCTGGGACACAGGTTCCATTGTGGTCCGAAAATTTATAGCCGATTTAAGAAATCAGGAAAGCCAGAATAACGACAGAACCACGAGATGCGATGTCCTTCGAGGTACGAATGTTCTGTTACCTTGGTGTACAGCTGTCTTCCTTATTAGAGCTACTGTGTCAAGAGATTAGAAGTTAGCACAGCGGTGTCTCTAGAGAGGTGAGAAGTTAGCTGTTATGTGAAAGCGAGTCAGCGCTAACACGTCAAACTGGTGTTCAGCAAGACTATGGTTACAACACCAAGTACAGTCACACTCCACAGACCCTCTAGGCAATACCGTCACAGTACCTTAATCCTTGTCGGTCCAGTGTCCAATGTCGAGTTAAATTCGATAGCACTTCCGCCGTAACAGAACCAATGTCGAGCTCAAATCGACACGTTGTTACAGCGTTTTGTGTTTGTTTTCTCTAAGCTCGTGTTGTCAAGTGCCTGCTTTTGGACTACGAAGTTTCAGAGATATCCTAGAAAATTAATATGCATCATCGTGTAGGAGGAAGTCACAATAATAATTTGGACCACAAATGGTTAAAGTGGATTTAGGCTGATTCCTGTCACATTCCATTTGATTTATCAAACTCGGTCATAGTGACTCAGAAAAGGAAGAAGAGCTGTGAAATAACCATATAACCAACAAATCAACGTCTGAAGATTCTGGAAACAGTATTATCTGAAAATAAAATCTTAAAGGATTTGAATTTCTCACGCCTACCAAATCTCTAGACTGTCCAATGCACTGTGGGGGAACCAGAATAATCTGACAGTTATGCGTCGGATACGGATCGTTGGACGTCCGCCCACACGTCTATTTTTCAACCCCCCCCCCCATACCTTACCCTACGTCTAGCAAAAAAAAAGTTTTCTTTTAAGGCAACTCAGATTCAATCGAGTTTCTATTCACGGGGCATTGCACGTCGAGACACCAGCTGCTCCTCGCAATCACAGACGACCTCCCTTGGCACTTACCTGTCAGACAACACACCGTGATGTACAGTTCGCTGCAAAAAAAGATTGAAGGTCTTTCTGGCGGCCGATGAGGTGACCACAATCTCCACTTCCCTGCTCTACAGTTACAGCAATATTAGTTCGCAATGAGACGTCTATTCATTTCTAGGAAGTGGAAAAATGTCATGTACGGAGGGAATATAAAACATTATATTTCCTGAAGATCCATGTCTTCTAGGATGTTACGCCGTGTCGACGGGTAAACAGTTACCGACGTTTCGGAGAAGCGTAATAAATCAGATTCCAGGGTTTATCAGTCCAAGAAACTGCTTGACCATGAGGTTTAGGACACAAAGGTCCTTCGAAACGTTTGTAACTTTTTGCAGTCCACACGGCGTAATAAATCCCGGAACAATTTAATATGCAACAACACAGCTATGAGAACCTCCAGTCCCTCATTCAACTACCTGCTCGCTAAAGTCTTTTCTCACGTCTGTCCATTAAAGAAAGTGAACATAAGTCCACTGTGTGAAGAAGACGTGTCTTTCTATAAATGGAAGACTGTGTGTTTGATAGTGAAGGCAATAACTGCATGGATGCAGTGTCTTAAGGATGTGATAGTATCCTGGGCACTAGACTTCCCGCCTTCTGCAAGAAACCGAAGGATCAGCGCTGTATTCGCATGGACCTTTCACTGGATTCGATCGACCTTCTCCCGTAATTTCATCAGCCATACAAGCAATCTCACCCACCAACACGTTCGGCAAAGTAAAAAGAGGAAGGGTCCGAACTGATGCTTAAATCTGTCCCTGTTACCATTTTCACCATTTTCACAGTTTCATGCCTAAAGCACACAAATGTAGTAACAAATCATTTAATTTCATACCCGTCCTTGGCGTGAAGAGAAATTCATTCAGTTCATAAGAAAGTACCGTAAAAAGGTAAAGTTCATCCTATACCCTGTCATGAAGCCACGGTGGGGAAGTGGATGTGTACTCTACTCTTTCTTTAAACTCGGCGATAGATGGAAGGGGTTGGTCAACGCCACCGGCCGCTTTACCCCCGTAAATCAACAAGTACCCATACTAAACGAGCCTGAGTGGGCCGCAGGGCCGGTTTGGAAAATCTCACCGACACCAGGATTCGAACCCCAGCACTAAAGAAGTACCGCAGTATATTAGATACGATAATGTTGTCCCTATGCAAGCCAAGAAATCTCATGGGTGAGTAGAGGTATACCTGCCATTCATTCTTAACTTCGACACTAGATGGTGGTAAGTGGTCAGCCTCATGCTCTGGGTGCTTCACCCCACATACAGCACCAATGGTAAGCACCGACTATAAGGTTGGGCGGATCTAGAGCCCGCCTGGATGCTTTGGAATACAGAAAACTCTCTTCATTCTGCCGCGAATCAAATGCAGAAAAATCTACATTATAACAGAGGGGTATCGTATAAATAACGGAAGTCAGTATCTCAACAAATACCACACTTATTGCATATTATAGCCATGCATATTCTAAGGCACTTTACAGACAACGGTTATGCCTCATCGAAATCCTGCAGTGGTAAAAAGCCCTGTTCTTGTTACTGCTTCTTATCTTGTCGTCCTTACCTTCCCTTATCAATCCGCGGAAAACTCGAAGCACTGATACATAAGTCGCACCCTCAATATGTCAACAGCAAAAATACTAGAATAACATTCAATATGCTACGAAGAGACAGCCAGGAAGCCGTATCCCATCTCTAAATACTTATATACTATTGGCAGCCCAAAGGCACACAAAGGCGTGATAGGCACAGATCTGCATCAAAAAAAGACATCCTCAGGTCACCTCCCTGTCAATAGCACAACTGCACTACCTACAGAAATCCGTAGTGGCAGAACAGCACACCTGACCCTGGGAACACAGGCGGTTCCGGCATTTGATTCAACTGCACTCACTGGGCTAAGGAAACTAAACAAATCAGGCTACAGTTTGTCACATGTTACTGAAGGGACATTATTTCACACACAGGTAAGTGGTCCCGTGACAGCTGGGGTGTTCAGGACAACGATAAAATAAACTCACTGTGAAAAGAACAACGTTCAGTTTGGCAATGTATTCTCTTTGTATAATTCACGGGACGCGCCGATGACATTGGCCACGGAGACCTAATATTTTAAACCATTCGAACGCAGAGTCGCCGCGTTCGAATTCCACTCGCAAGACAAAATGTCTCTGCTTTTGTTTTCTGTAGTCCTGTGTAAACAGAGGATTTACGATAAGCTGACACCCCTTCGAACAAAACCTAACATATATCTAGAAGGATATACAATTTCAGACTCAATCCTGAATTGGAGTAGGCCTGTCTGAAAGTATTCCAAAGCAGGTACCATGTGTTCCAATTCCACTCGGGGCATGGATTATGTTCCCGCTTTTCCGTGTTTGTATAGCCCTGTGTCAGTATGGACCTTGTCATGGATCGACACACCGGCAAAGAAACAATGCAATGCCTCAAACGGATGCATGATTTCAGATATAATCCTGAAGTTGAACAGGCCCGAGTGTCTACTCCGTGAAGCTAGAAGCAACAACAACACCACTAATAATAAGACCACAAGTGATTTATGTATTAAAAAACTGAACGTGCACCAAACTCGACGCAATAAAGTGTACAACACTATAACATCGTGTTTACGTGTATCCAGACCAGCTCTGTCAACACTTTCATATGGTGACTGCTACAGGCGGTAACACCTACAGCTGTGTTCACACAGGCCTCAGACCAGCTCCTGCCGCCCTGGTAACGGTGACTGCTGTGACAAATGCCACCAGGCAATCGAATCTTATTGAATGAAATTTCGTTACTGACCTAGTTATCGAATGCCTCATGTAACTTTTCGCCTCATCGGACATCAAACGCATTCCCAAACTACTGTGATTACTCACAAGCTCCAACACCGACCTTAATCCTCAGCTGCATATGTATAAATTGCGTTCCCTATTGAGGTCATGCTTTCTTGCATAGAATAAGAGCATTTCTAAGAGGTGTTCATTTATTTCCTTCATTCTAACCTTGAAGGCAGTTCGTCGTAACTGTCAACAGACGACGATAAATGTGCAATGGTAATTCAGAGAACAGGCACAAACCGCTGTGGCTTTCAGATACTCTGTATTGTGCCGCACAGTATATTTATGCATTTCGTATGATTCACCCAATAAAGACATATTTCTGTGAACAGCTTTAATAGAATAACCAAATGATCTTTATAACGGACTCAGACTGTGCTATCTGTGAGGTAGGAACTGCAGAGACAGTCGGACTAACTACGTATTAGAAACTCGTAGGCTGTGTCAGGACTCAGGAGGTTAGTCGCCGGCCTCTCTCCACGCACACCCGGATTCGATCCCAGGTCAATTCATGCAAGATTTGGAGTGGACAAAATGTCGCTAGGACATGCTTTTCTTCGGTTACTTCTGTTTTCCCCTGCCACTATCATTCCACCGATGCACCACACTCATCTTTATCAAGCTGTTGCTCTTACCGGAAGGGCAAACGGGCGAACCTTACAAAAAGCAATGCTCCTACTTTCACTTTTCTATAGGATGTGGTCATGAGATCCGGCGGGAGGGAGGGCTCGACACCAAGACGGACAGTCAGTTGCTGATTGAGTTAGACCCAGGGTCAAAGGGTTAAATAACGTTCGTTCATAGGTTTTAAGGGGCTGACTGGTCCTAATGCTCATGTACTATGGCGGGACCTAGCCCAGTACAAAGTCGTACATTCCTAGGTTAACTAAGATGCATAAATATACTTCTTTGTACTTTGTTGATTACATGGCCTAATTGGAGTAAAAGTATTTCACATGAAGCTTGCAGGTCTTGGCAGATACGTGTGGCCGGGTTATTCGTCACATCAACCCCACACGAAGGAGATACAACAAAAAAAGAGATAACAACAGTTTCCGAAACACTCGATACGAACATTATCTTCACGTCTCATCGCCCGAAACGAGAGAACTTGATGGTATTCAGTCCTCGCAGAAGTTTCAAGTCATTACTTCGATCCGTATTTCATATAATTTACCCCACAGATACAGTTCTCAAATTGGTCGTAATCTCTACTGAGCTTTAGGTAAATTAGGACCTGCCCGGTATAACCAAATGAAACTCACGACAACTCTGCACACATATTCAACCTGAATCCAAGAGGCAATATTGCAGACAAAACAAAACGACGAATCGACGGTCCCTTATGCGTTCACTTTCCTCGATTCATGCAAAGCACGAGCGTAATTAACTTCACGGTCTCCCTGTTTTAAAACACTTTCAATCAAACGTTTCCTACTCAAACGAATATGCCTACTGCCCGAGCCAAGCCGTGGGAAAACAAGTGGCCTGTTTTATCCGTACTGCCTTTGCGAAACCATTTGTGTTAATTACTGTTAAGAAACCTGACCTCGTGGTGTTTTCGCAGTAGGCTAAGGACAGCTGCAGCATTTCCCTAAATCTTGAGGGAGGTTTCCTGAACCTAGGCAGATGGGCAAGCTAGTCTCGTCTCTCCTTAGGGGGAGTTTGCTCTACCTCGACCACAACAAAGGAACATCAGAAAGCTGGTCTCGCTCCTGTAACAAAACAACATGTTGGAAGCAGTTCTGGTACCGGTGGTTTATCGGAAACACCAAACATGTGGCAGAACCAAAATAGTTTTGTTATCCTAATGGCAGGTGCATTGTTTAACATTGACCTATGCGACCAATAAAAGTAAAACGTTAGAATTACAGTATAAATACTAAAAACATTCAAAGTAAATATAAAAGTCCTAACGATAAGAAGTAGTCACAAAAATAGTAATAGTAAAAAAACAAAGTAAATTTTCCATAATTTTTGCCCTAGCCTCCCAGTATCGGTCACACTCTGTCCTATCAAGTAGTGCGGTACACTGTCCTAGGCGGTTTCTGTCCATGGGTTCGCGGAGGCTGCAGAGCATGCAGAACGGGTCAAATAGTAATGCGGTCCGATTTAGCAGAGATGATGTTTGGCGATGAGCACAAAGGGGTCAAGTAGGAAACATAAAGGTCTTTGGAACAACTGACATGTCCAGGCCATAAATTAACGAAACAACTTCATGCAACAGAGGATTTATTCAGAAGCTGGAGGTCGCTCAGCTGGTAAAAGAAAGTACGCGACTGGAGAGAAGACAATCATACATTCTTTAAAATCAAGAAATAAATGGTGTATGCTAATAATGTTAGCTCTCAAGGACGAAATCTGCAAACTCGCGTCACGAATCTTACAGTAGGACGAGGAAAGGTGTCACATTCAGGTACTGCCTGGCAACATACATTCTGATGAATATTACTATATTGTTGTAAACTGGAAACGTAGACATGGCAGCACGTTAGGCCTACCAGGTGGAAATATGGAAATGTGGAAACGCACTACTCATCATACTGGTCTGAGGCATCTCAATGACAACCTCGCGGAATAAAGACGAAAACAGATATATACTTGCGAAATTAAGGGGGGAAGTTTTCACGAAGATACAGTTCACGGCAGGCGGTGTTCGAAGCAAGTTTACAACCCGTAACAGAAGATACGAAAGCATTATAATTTAAAGGTTCTCGGAATATCGCAATGAAATTAACTCCGTAAAACTACCACATTATTGGACCTTCACAGGATAATTAATGTAGTGGTTAGATTATTATTACGATATATTCCAAGCAGACTGCCCATCCCAGTGGCCGCGCGGTCTAGGTCGTTGCTCCCAGACCGATCGCTTGCTGGAATTGCGGATTCGAATCCCGCCGGGGGCATGGATGTCTGTGTCTTGTGAGTGTCGTGTGCTGTCAGGTAGAGGTCTCTGCGTCTGGCTGATCAAGCGGTCCAGAGGAGTCCTACCGACTGTGGTGTGTCTGAGCGTGATTGTGAAACCTCGACAAAGAAGTGGCACTGGCCCACTACTACTGATGGACCAAAAGGGGTGGGGGGGTGGGGGTGGAGAGGGGGTTACTAGTGGATTGCAGTAGTTAAATAATCTTGCTGTACAGATTTATGAAACAGCGTGTGAACATCTCAAAACGGTATAGATATAATCCACTGCATATGTGAAAAAGCATAGTTATGATTCGTCGTGGATAATCCTGTGTGTGTCTCCTAACGATCCGTAGAGCAATGTACTCACTTTTGATAACTTTAGGAGCGGATAAATATCTCTGAAATACCGAATTAACATCCATATTGCTTCCATTCGGTAACGCTTGTAATGGCGTTGGTTGTTGTCAGGTATTACTACGCTACCTATAAGGGAGAAAGTCATCAAATGTAAGTAGCAAAGTCTATGTGATAACAGATCCACTTAAAATGCTTGGCGGTGCCGTGTAAGCCACTATAGACTGGTACGAGTCAACGCCGCCGAAGAAGATGGCTTAATATTTGTTAATAACTGAACTACGAAAGATGTATAACATGCAATAAACTTAATTAGTTATAAGCACGTTGGTTAGCAGATGTATAGCCCACTTGAACATTAAACTAGAGGCAATGTACGTATGACGTACCAATAAGGCACATCCACGTAATCAGTGGTGCCGTGGAAACATAACAATCTGTATTCTTCCCTTAATTATCCGGCATGCAAATCGCGTCTTTTCTGCGCCGTTTTATACTGTCATCCGTGACCTGTCTAGGTATGACAGATTTTTCCACATTATCTCATAAACGGCACGATTTTCGGGGAAAAAGCTATTGAACATAAAATGCGTATTGGGATTTTCTCTTTTGTCCGGAACATCTCATTCTACGAAGAATTCAGCGAGACATTATGATAAATGAACATGCGTCTTCCTATAAAGTACCCGTTATTCTTGTCAGATTTTAGAGAAAGTTCAAATTTTCTAGACAGATTTTCGAAAAATCCTTAGATATCAGATTTAATGAAAATACGTCCAGTGGGAGCCAAGTTGTCCTACGCGGACAGACACGACGCAGTTAGTGGTCGATATTTTATAATTCTTGGAACACGCCTAAAAATTCTGGATTTTTTATAGCGCGTGTGTATGTGTAATTCTCAAAATAAAGAACGTTTATTTCGTTAAACAGCATGAACCCTTTGGTTTTGTTATAGAGACGCTGCGTGTTGTCTGTGACGTAAGAACTGGATTTACACTTGAGCGTTTATAATTTTGAAATGTGCCATCCCCGGTGTGTTTAGCAATTAATAGGTAGGGTAATTACACAACAACATAGATCTAATTGATGTTTTATTAGAATTTGCTCACTGTCCACATCACTAGGCTCCATATCCAGGCTGTAAACCATGTTTAACTCCAAATCCTTGATGATGAGATCTCAGCATCGATACATGGCTGCATACTTTATATAAACACACTTCCAGCATACAAATCTTTCGGATGAAAAACCTGATGATGGCCAATGTTGACCGAAACACGTAGTTTTTGTCATTTTCTAATAAAACATCAATTAGATATACATTGTTGTGTTATTGACGTAATTACCCTACCTATTAATATACTTGAGCTTCGGGCTACAAAGTACCAATGTTTACCGGTAGTTTGTGTGGCAAAGTTTCAAGACTTCTACAGGGAAGAAAAAGAGATAATAATCAGGTTAACTTTCCATAGTGATGTCGGTTATCCGCATTGCTTTAGGGGTTCGAATACGAAGGTCACTTGCTAGCACATGATCTACGGTCTTCCTCTGAAAACAGATGAGGAAGTGAAAACCAAATACATTAGCAAAAGTGAATGGAGAATGGAATAGGCTGCTGTTCTAAACAGAAGGATCGTTTGGAACGCCAACTAGCAATGCACCTTATTTCTACTGAGACCTGACATGTGGAAGACAAGAACAAGACTTTGTGTCAATCGGACCGAATAGTGCTTCTGACCTATCGCAAAGTGCAGACAGTTTCTTCTGTGCGGGCTGCGTTCTAACGAACTGAATTCTTCCAGTCGTTTTGGTAGTTCAATAACGACTCACAAAGATGATGAAGGCGCCATAAATTGTGCAACAATCCGTCACTTTCAAACAAGATGACAGGTCATAAAAACTTCTAGCTGAAGCACTTCGAACTATATTTACTTGGACTGAATTACGGGCGGGTGTGACGGAACGGAAATGGCATTTTGACCTACAGCTGTGTATTTACACAGCATGAACCGACGCTTATTTCCGACGTCGTCAATCGTTTGGCAATATGGCATGTGATTTTAGGATACTACTCACATAACTGAGATTGACAGATTGATCAACTGACCGACCGTTGCAAAAACTTAATTTAAATGGTTACCACATACCGCCACTGGATACTATACTGAACCAGTTAATATAAACCTATTCCTCCATCCCATCCGTTTGAATATTATCCTTCCTCCTACTTCCTGGTCTTCCAAACGGCAAATTTCTAACAGTTTCAAAACTTACACGTGGATGTACAAAACGTTTTCGTCCCGTGACTGAGGTACAGGTTCAAACGTCGTAACGTTTATCATGTGGCTACAGCCCTACTGTACTATCAATTGGCTTACTAGATAAACAGCGAAAATGATGACATGATAATGGTTTGGTCCTTCTAACACTACGTTAGTGACGCAAGTACGAAACCCGATAACCAGTATTATGGAAGAACGTTAGCGTGTAGCGCGAAACTCGAAACCGAACTGATTTAAGGATACTGTCCAGTGGCTGGCTTGAAACACGAAACACGCCCTGAAGTCGAAGGCCCGTCTGGCCCCAAAAGTTTCGGTACTGGGACACATAAAACTGACAGTGGTACACAAGTAACTACCAATATCTATGCGTAGCGGCACAGTTTCAAAATACGTAGGTTTATTCATATACTCTAGCGTCGGCGACTGAGGTGTCGAGGGATCCTCGAAAAGAACAGAAATGCGCATGCCTGCGGCGGGTGAGTCACCAACATACCAACAATGAGACATGGAATTTAATTCCAGTGTTACAAAAAATGTGGAAATATTACTATTCTACCGACTGCCCTAGTACCTCAACATTACTTCGGTCCACCCCTCCACTAGTAGCAGCAAAGAATCAGCAACGCATGACCGGTATGAACCTCCCCTCACACAACTGCCTCCACCCACAGCAGACGCCCGTTCTATACTAACACGAACCGACCTTCCTGACATGATGTCATTTCATAACATCAACTCCCTCGCCTTACCGGTCGCTCTACGGACTCCCAGTGCACGTGTTTCAACTCCGTGTTAGAGGTACTTACTATTCCTTTACTTATTTATTCTACACCAGATTAATCTACGCGACACGTCACGATTTCTGGCACGAGGTACACCATAACACCCCCTATCTCAATCCAGTATCACACCCACGCAACCTATTTCTCTAGATTCTGGTGTAATAATTTTCCTCTAACCTCCTTCTCACTGTGCCAAGTGGCTGCTTTCCAAGAGGATTCCCACACAAGACGGTAATTTTTTGCGTTTTCACGTCCGCGCTACATGTTCACCCTATCTCGTGCTGCGAGATTTGACGTTGCTGTCGCAGTGACTATGAAGATAACTGTCTTCTGAAATGTAAAGCCATGCAGTCTGGTTGGAGTATGCTGGACATCTCGGGGGAACATGGTGCCTCCGTCCTTATGGTACCGGAAATGAAGTGGCGAAAATTACGATACTCACAGAAATTCGTACAAAACTTCACTTACTGAGCCTGAAAGGTACAAATTGGAAAATGGACGCACAGACGGGAAAGGACTATTCCAGCAATTCATAGAGAAGCTGGGTGTGGCAGTGTGAACTGGATTCGCCTACACGGCTCAGGTTAGGGACCAATGGTGGCTGCTGTGAACGCGGCAATGAATATTTGTGTTCTATTAACAGTGGTAAGGTTCTTGGCCAAGTGATCAGCAGCTATTGCCTTCTGATGGATGCATCTGCTCATTACTGCCGTTTAGCTACAGCCTATATTCCTCTCTTCCATTTTTCACACCCTCGCTTTACGATCGTGCTGGCACAAACTTGTCTTGCTGCGGAGCCATTTTGGTTTCCAAAACACTTAACGGTTCATCATATCAATGTAAACGCAAGCTCATGTTTATCTGAATTATGATACATACAAAAATTAACACAGAACAGTCTGTGTCCATTATAACGGCAAATGGTTAAAATTCTGTAGCAAAATAAACGGAATCTACCGCGGACAAGCGCATAAATACACTGCGTGGTAAAATACAAAATTCGTAACGCTACAGATGCAGTACGGTTTCCACTGGGCTTCGAACGGATGATTAAATGTGATGGAACAGGTTTATTCCAATCTAAAATCAAACGAAAGGCGAATTCAGCAAGCTTAGAAGTAACGCATTCGAGCTGAATTCATTAATATGAACTGATATTTACTGCGAGTAGTTTATCTTACGACACATAATTTCATTAATTCCCTTGGGTTCCCTTCCTTGAATACCCTGCTGTCTGCGGGGGCTTCGTAAATACTGTTCAATAGCAGCAGCGCTAATTAATGTCAGGGAAAGGTAAAACAACTTCCTACTTCTCTGGAAGGCATAATATTACTTATGCAATAATTCTGTAAAATTCAGACTTCTCATCAGGCAAGGCTTCCGCTGACCTTTTACAAGCCCTTCTTCGCTGAGCCCGCACTTCGCGACTGGAAGCCTACGTCGGGAACTAAGGCTGTGCGTTCTGTGCAGAAATTAAATTCCTTTCATACCCTGCAGTAACAGACAAGTGAACATGTCATGCTGTTTAGGCTAACATGATTAATATCCTCATACTTAAATGATAGTTTACAGGACACGGACGCGTGTTTGCCACATCAAGTGCACATTTAGGAACAGTGCAGCCGAAGCCTGCCTCCCCCACAGCAGTCTCCAATCGATTATGCGAGCGCTGAACTCCAAACAGTTAAATGTGCTGTAGAATTTTCCCCGAACGAACCCACGCATGCACACACACTGCGTATCGATTACTCTCGGTATGCCGCTCTATGCGTGTCAGGAGTGAAGAGTTTCTTCTCCTGGGGCTTCCATCTGCTGCAAAGGGAGCTCAATTGTAACGCCCCACCAATGTAAGCACACCTGTTAATAACAGGCACAGCGCCTGCTTTTATCATCGCAAAGCTGCTAAGTCCGATGATTGTAGTTTTATCGCACTTTTCGACACAAGTGTTATAGAGTGGCTGGTTACGAATTACTATTTCTTTTACACCACACCACGCAACCAGGCTCATGTGGTTAACTTCACTGCTTTCTGTTCCGAAGACGCTCTGTTCGAATGTCGACAGGGACGCCAAATACCTTGACACACTTTGTGTGGCTTTCCTCACCGTTCCTCCATACAAATGGCTGGATACTACTTCACACCGCCAACGAAAGTTTCAATAACATCATCTTGGGTGACAGCCGCCTCATATAGTTCAAACACACCAGCGTTTCAGAGAACGATTTCCACTCCATCCTTAGGGTACTACCCCAAGGTTGGAGACAAAAGTCGGTGCGTTTGAATGTGACGCAGCTCTCAGTCCAACAAGGTTTCACTGAATTTTTTGGCCACGAAAACTTCAAGACAAACGAACGGTTCCTACCACATCCTTGCCCATTCATTCATTAGCCACTAGCCATCGTACCACTCAACGCGTATAACCGCAGATACTGGCAACGGCGTTAAAAAGCAGCCAGAACAAATGTCGATAGAGCGTCATATTTATCTGGGGATTCCGATGTGTGAAGAGACGAACATGAATGAAGAATAACCAAGAGAGGCGTGCAAGTGACAGTCTTTGTGCATGTAGGTCTATTCCTCCTGCATTTGCTGGGAGGAACTGAGACAAATTGTGCAGGTATTACGTCAGGATTTCTTGTTACAATAATGTTTTCGTTTTGTGGTTTTAAGGTTTCCTTAAGGTACACCACAGAAAGTACGATAAGACATACCGCAAGGCCCTGTTCATATTAATCTTGCTATCTGACATTAAACTAAGCAGCCGAGGAAGCATCATTCATTGAAGTTAATCTCTTCTTTCCCTCACCACATGACCTGATCGCATTTCTGTGTCCCACACAGTACAAAGAGTATATTACGATTCAGCGTTTATATAACTGTAAAGCTTCCATAAACCAAGACAATGCCTAATAACTGATATCTTAAAGAGACCCCTGCAAACTCTCAGGTACATTCAACCGTAACAGACAATATAATACTGAGACGTGAACACACACACAAAATTTTACATTTTAATTTTCTTTATCTTAATTGATTTATAAGAAAAATCGTCAGATACTTCCTGCGGTGGGAAGTATCCTGATCGTACGCGATTGCGACTGTCGTAAATGTGAACAAAAGAATGAGGAACTCAAATATTACACCAACTGCTGCACACATATATATAATGTATAAAATTTACACATTAAAACGCTCCGACATGTTTCGGTCCTAGGACCATCATCAGGGAGCCAAATCGTCCTCGCTAATGTCACACTAATTTCGCTGTACCAGTTGGGCATGTTGCCACAATACCCAACTGGTACAGCGAAATTAGTGTGACTTTAGCAAGGACGGACCGCCTCTGTGGTCTAGTGGTCAGAGTTTCTGGCTACAGATACAGAGGTCCCGGGTTCGATCCCCGGCGCTACCAGATTTTCTGAGTAGTAGTGGGTCTGGAACGGGGTCCACTCA
>Ga0131853_10006510_pt1 | contig 21095 bp, 10 predicted proteins | sample TergutLab28metaG_FD_92764 | JGI IMG/M metagenome (GOLD analysis project Ga0131853, IMG submission 92764) | Labiotermes labralis P1 segment gut microbial communities from Petit-Saut dam, French Guiana - Lab288 P1 (version 2) (version 2) | ecosystem: Host-associated > Arthropoda: Insects >...
GTTTTGTAATGTATGGGTGTGTGTGTGTGTGTGTGTGTTTGTGTGTGTGGGTTTTGTAAGGCGTGGGTGTGTGTGTATGTATGGGTTTTGTAAAGTATGGGTGTGTGTGTGTGTATGTATGTGTTTTGTAATGTGTGGGTGTGTGTGTATGTGTGAGTTTTGTAATGTGTGGGTGTGGGTGTGTGGGGGGGGGGATTTTGTAATGCGTGGGTGTGTGTGTGTGTGTGTATGTATGGGTTTTGTAATGTGTGGGTGTTTTAGCAATATGTGTACTTGTATTTACGGTGTTTTTGTATTGTTTCTTTTGTTTATATATATTCTTATTTGTTACTAGTGTAAAGAATACTGCCACCGAGTGAAAACGTAATTGCAGTAAATTATTATTATTGTTATTATTCAACAAAACAATAAATTTATCAAAGTTTCGTATTCCAACACCAATTTTAAACCTTTTGTGTTAAACTCAGCATTTTATATTTGGAAATTGTTTCAACTTGCCCTCTAATACCTTCTTCAAATAACACAATCCTTCGTATGTAGGAGGCTAAGCTGGTTATAAAATAATAATTTTATATATCTGTATATGCACTTGTGTGTTATTTCTCACAAGAACAAAATTTATTTCATGTAAGAAATTTCCTACAATTCAAAACGCCCCGCAAGGTTTGCTGCTTTGAGAGTCGCCCAGACCAAAATGTCCCTCCAACATCGTGCAGAAATAATGTGTCTTTCCTTACAAATCCAAAGAAATGGACGCAACTGAAATGGGTTAGCAAGAAATCCTGAATTAGAGGCACTATAAACCTCTCACTGCAATCTGTAGTAACCACGTCTGGCGGACTGCTTGGGCACTGATCCGGAAAACATTTCACGAAAACTTCTACCGAAAGTTTACGGACACAACAAAGTTCAGAAGTTTAGGAGCACAGCCTTAATCCCTGCGTATTTAAGAACTACACACAGTACGTCAACGGTGTCCAAGAGCATCGAACGAATTTTAAGCCATGTTCCTGTTCTTGACTTTCTTGTAACTGTTAGTAAGATATTATCTTTCACAATAATTGCTTTCTCTAATAGTTATCCATCCTACACCATATTGGATATCAAGTCCTGGGTTCGAAAATCCTCTAGTAGAATTTTCATCGTTTCACCGTGCATTCTTTAGATTATTTAATTACACACACCAACACATGCACATATATACATATATATATATTATTTAAGAAGTATAAAATTTACATTAAAACATTTAAAACTTTCGTACATGTTTCGATCACACGATCATCCTTATGGAGCGTATATTGTTCCTTGCTAAAGTTATAATTTAAAACAGTCAGTGAATTACTTCGTTATGTTAACTTGGTGCTGTGGTAGCGTGTCGTGTTTTTGTGTGTGAGTCGTACGGTGTTTAGAATGAGCCTGGTTATGGTTTGCGTCGTGCGTCATTCTAAAAACGCACGACTCACACACAAAAACACGACATGCTGCCACAGTACCAAGTTAGCATAACGAAGTAATTCACTGACTGTTTTAAATTATAACTTTAGCAAGGAACAATATACGCTCCATGAGGATGATGGTGTGATCGAAACATGTATGGGCGTTTTAAATGTTTTAATATAAATGTTAGACTTCTTAAATAATATACATATATATGTATATATGTGCATGTGTTGGTGTGTGTAATTAAAAAATCCCCTGGTAGAATTTTATTTTAATTGCGGCATTTTGTATTTTTCTCGAACACCACAGGCAAATTCTTGGATGGGGTTTCAAAATTGTCATTGCGACAACTGCTTCCTTCAACATGCTATACAATTCTCTCTCCCTAGTGCATAAGAAAGATGACGCTGTCCATGTCCGTATTACGCAGGCGTTATGCTTCATCTCATGATTAACCTCAGGAAGTGAATGTTCAAATTCACGCCCCGGCCGTTTTACTCCGTGGACAAGGTCCCAGTACCCATTGACTACGAGGCTGGGTAGGCTCCACAGCAGAACTGGAGAAGAGATCAATTTCTTCCCTCCGATGGGATTCGAACCCCGAACCATCAAGCTCTTTGCCTAGTCACTACACCGACTACGCTATCCTGTCTCTGTTGTACAGAGTGAGCATAAATTCTTTCCCTGATTACAAAAAAATTTATTACAAGAAAACTACCGTACGTGGAATACAAACATTTTTTTTTCAAAATATAGCTCAAGAAGTTTTTTTTACAACACATTAGTACACTTCAACATGTGCTTCTTTTGTTGCACGGAGAACGTCTAATCGACAATCAATTTCTCTCCACGTTTTCTCCAACATGTGTTCAGTTATTGTAGAAAAAGCGTCTGTTATTTTTGCCTTCAAATTTGTAATACCTGGAACTGGTGTCGATAACACTTTGTCCTTAACATACCCTCATAAAAAAGAAGTCTAGGGGGGTGATATCCGGCGATCGTGGTGGTCAGGGTGTCGGACCATCTCTCCCAATCGACCTGTTTGGATATTTTGCATCCAAAAACCGACGAACATGTGAACCCCAGTGTGGAGTTGCACCACCTTGTTGGAAAATTATCCACGGCTGAAACTCTTGTAACTGAGGTGCAACATAAAGTTTTCTTGTAATAAATGTTTGTAATCAGGGAAATAATTTATGATCATCCTGTATATTGTGTACCGTTAAGCAAGCGTCGTCCAACAACTAAAGGGTCAGCCCATCCGGGTAAAAGTTTCGAGAATACATTTACAATTCTACGTTTTGGAGTTACACTATGTGGCAAGAAATTTACATTCTACGCACTTACCGCACATCGACCCCTGTGCTTCGTATGAATCCCAAAATAAAAAGCAATCATTTCCCTGAACAACAGTGGCTGACTTTTTTAAAACGGCGACGAAGAATGTTTTCTTACAGGTAGGAACTTAAACCTTGAATATAATATACATTAATTTTAGTCTTCGAAGGGTAAAATAAACCTCAACGTCTTCCTTTAACTTAATTTCCAATAAATCATTCGTAATCAAACTGCAGACTATTTCGAGGCTACATAGTAATAAGAGAGGCAAAGTACATATAACCTAACACTGAAGTGCGTTGGTGTAACCATTGTTGCAGTGGAAAGGTAATAAGTATTACATATTACTAGTGTACGTTTGTAGCCTTATATATACATCGTGCAATGCGCCTGCGCCAAATTGTCATTTGTGGCCTGCCTGGCTCTACAATATTTTTTCCCACTATCTCATGAACGGCACAATTTAAACAAAAAAGTTATTGGATGTAAACTGTGTGTCTTGATTGTCTCTACAAATTGTGTGTCTTGATTGTCTCTACAAATTGTGTTTGAAACATTTCTCATTGTAAGAAGAACTGAGAGAGATTTGATCAAAAATGTATGTTGCTCTTCATGTAGAGTAGCCAATATTCTTGCCAGATTTTAATGAAAGTTGAATTTCTCGACAGACTTGCGAAAAATACTCAAACATCAAATTTCATGACAATCCGTCCAATGGGAGCCTAATTGTTCCATGCGGACGGACAGACGCGTGACGAAGCTAATAGTCGCTTTTTGCAGTTTTCCGAACGCGCCTAAAAACTGATAAAACATTGTTAAGTAAACCACGACGTCGCCATGCGTTAACAAAAACATTTTCATTTTACGCTTGTCGGAGGTCAGACAATATGTGGGACTGAAGCCTGTAGTAGAGTCATTTTCCCTACCATAAATGATGGATAAATCAGTATGGAGCAAAAGTAGAATGAAAACTTACAAGGGAATTCTTATAATAAAATGACACAGGAAACCCGATGTACTCGGATAGAAACTTGTCCCAGTGCCACTGTGTTAACTCCAGCCATTTGGACCGCGTTGGAACTGAAACCGGAGCAACTGCGACTAGAAAATGGGTAGGCCTACTAACCGCCCGAGGAATGTCCCGTCTAACTTGCGGTCGTGGGCGCAGTCGGTCGTATCGCTGTCCTCTGTCTGCAGTTGAAGTCCTAAGCATTGTTTTGCAAAGGCAAATTGTCTTTCCCTTCCATTTCGTCTAACGTCGCTAACAGATTTTAAATTCATTCGGTTTCTAACAACAGCTGCAGCTGCGTTGTCATTGTTCAGTGTGCTACGTACCAGCCACCTCCTGTCACAACAACAAAGTATGCACGTTTGTCTCGGTTACAAAATGTAAAGTTGTCCTGAATTCGGAACACCACCCGCTCCATGTTGATTTTTTAACATGGCTCCTTCCACATCGCATTGCGTTGGCTGTATATAATCGGTTCATCCATTAAAACACCCATCATTCTAGCTATCCATACATCAGTCCTTCAATTCTTCCAATAACCTTCAATTTGTGCAGCAATCTATCCGTGTCTCTGATTTTCTGGCTACATATTTCCTGTCTGTATACTTATTAAGTAGTCTCTCTTACATGTCCATAGTCCCTTCCAAAACGATTTCTCCACAGAACGCGTCCTAGTGCCTCATTTTTCCATCTACAGAAGGAAGGATAGAAGTGACAGGTAGACGAGGAAGAAGACGTAAGCAGCTACTGGATGTTTCTTTAAGCATGTCCAGTACCTACTTACGTCTTCTTCCTCGTCTACCTGTCACTTCTATCCTTCCTTCTGTTTTTCCTTTAGCAACGTGCTTTAGAAGGAAACTATACGCGCGGTTTTTTAATTTCAGTTTTTAACCAACTTGATGCACAAAATTTGTTTCACAATAAGTTTTATTTCATGCCTGTACATGTTTCGTTCTTTTCACTGTATGTAGGATGTTCCTATCCTCCGTCACTCCAAGTAGTACCTCTTCATTTTCACACGATCGGTCCAACTGATCTCCATCCCTCTCCAGCACCACACTTCAAACCCTGTCTATGTATTTGTGTTGAAAATAAGGTGCAACTCGTTTAATCAAAATGGTTTTTATTCAAATCTTTCCTCAATTGAAACATATTTACTGAACTATTACATTCATTTTTCCATGTATTCATCCACTATGAGTATTCCCATCTATACAGATGTTTGTATCCTTCTCCGGATGTGTCTGTTTTCGTGTTATTTAGCTTACATGTAGTCTAATAAACTCCTAAGTCAAATAATGCAAACTTTAACCGAATTTTCTTACTCAACTTTGTATTTATTATGAGAAGACTCTTATCTGTTTTTTCAGTCACTCTGATAGGCCTGTAGTAAGGTAACTAGCACTCCACCCTTAAAGGATGAAAGATAATCTGACACACCTACATGCAGTAGCTACCCCATAGCTAGGAACACAATGCGGCAAGCCAATTACAGCCACAGAGAAGTGTGCTTGTATTTTTAGAGTTTACTTTGTGTCGACAGATTTACGTGTCGTGCATGTTCTAACATGGTGAACGTCTGCGAGATATTTGCTTTGAGGGACGAGAAAAATTATTATTCTCTACAAGACCATATTGAATTTGCAAGATTTGCCGTTTCCGCACCAGTGATGTTGGTGAACAGGTCTTCTTGGATGTGACGCTGAGTCAGTTCCCTCGAAACGTCGGCAACTACTCGCTCAACGAAACAGCGTCACATCACAGAAGACTGGATTTCTGTGTTCATATTTGTAGTACCTTCATGTGATGAATGTTGCTGAATGACATATATCTCTACAAGTATATTTTTTCCATTTTTAAAGATGTCCGGTTGCTGGCCAAGATGAGCAATCTTAAGAGGTATCGATCGACACAGTTACTTCACATGTTGCCTGTTTTCCTTTTTGTGAGGAAAATCTATACAAAAGATCTGTATTTATTCCTGTAAAAGTAAAAGTTAAAGTGTTCCCGTTACACGCCCGGCGTGGCCCAGAGTGTGGGTAGAGGTATAGCTCTACTCTTCCATGACCGCTGCACTAGAAGGGCGTGAGTGGTAAGCAGCACACCCCGGCCGCACTTAACCCCCGGGAAAGACCCGGTACCCATTTTACAGGAGGCTGGGTGGGCCCCAGGGCCTGTCTGGACGGGCGGAAAATCTCGTCCCCACCGGGATTCGATCCCGGACCGTTCAGCACGTAGTCAGTCGCTATAATTTATTCCCTGTAAGAATTAAATATGCTGGAGAGATTTTGATGAGATTTTGAATGAAAAATATGCTATACAGGCCAACCAATGTATTAATTTTCAACACGATACTATTAGAGCGATCGTGCGAAATTTGTTGAGTAGGCATGTTACAGGATTAATACCGGGGTGCTGATAAGTCCTTAACCCGACTAGGAAGGAAACAATCTCCGAAGCATGTCAGGGACGCGCGCGATTTAAACAACATCGAGACGCGAGCTGTTATCAAGTTTTTTTCCTGCAAGGCATGGCGCCGAAGGAAATTCGCGCCATTCTGACAGACACATTAGCTTGTTTCCTTCCTGGTCGGGCTAAGGACTTATCAGCACCCCTGTATGGGTTCCGAAATTTTGTTTCCTATCTTCAATGACTGTGCAAATTCCTTGAGTACTTTTTTTATACATGACGTAAAATACCAAATTTGCAGGTTCGAGAACCTTGAACTTCGAACTAAGACTGAGAGAGCTAATGCATATATGAAGCCTAATTTGTCATGTTTTGTAAACATATAAACGAGGTTCGTATAAACCAGTTTCAAAAATTAACAATTAGCAAACATGGCGACAGCCCGAGACTCCTAGATTATAAGAGGTTTAACGAATGAAACATTTGAGGTTCTCACAGCAGTGTTGTTCAGGTTTCAGTTCGATTCATGTCGTCAGACTTAACGTAGTAGACATTTGTTTGCCTTTAAACTGCGGTTCACCAGGGCGTCTATCAACCGACTATGTTAGGATTCTGAAAACAAATTCCAAAAATTAAATCATCCTGAATATCTTAACGCCAAAGAATTCCGTTCCTATAGACGTGCAATGTTATGTCTACTTTTGCTCGCAATCCACTTTATATTTCACGGTATTTTTCCCTTTTACTAATACAATTGACTTCAAATTACTACTATTTAATTTGTTAAGTATTCTATGTATATCGCACTGATAACAACGTATGAACAAACAAAATGGTGCGCAGGGTATTTCAGTCTAGTTGAAAGTAATTGTGTGTGAAAGAGGTTTCATGTTGTTTTCAAAGACATTTGGCAAAACAGACTGCAAAATGCACAAGGCAAACTGGAACATTTCATCCATTCAAATCTCCAAGAAGTAAAATTAAATCCGCCTCCAGTACACCAAGATTTCTCTGGGGAATATCAGGCAGATGGTTTCGTCTCCAGCAAAGAATTGATCAACATTGTGGGAAAGGCACTGCAACTTAACATATAGCAGTAATTATAAGGAAGTGGAGTTGCCTCTGTAGAGATTTGTAATGCAAGAATATGAACTAAGAAACAAAACACTGGCTAAAGGCTTCGGATCTAGTGTTTGTTGCTGATGAATCAGCTGCTCATGCTGTAATGACGAGTAAAAGAGGAGGTAAAAGACTGCACTTTCCTTTCCAGGAGCTGAGAACATTTCATGAATCTCCATATGATTGAAACTGAGACTTGAAAGGAGACGGTATTCCTCAAGCATATTGCTAGATGATATGTGTTTTAGTTTCATGGGAAGTATTAAATAAGTTTTGAACATTTTTTATTACAAGTATGATTATTCCATCTCTCCCTAATCAATTTCACATTAACTTGCAGATAATGAGGATGAATGTAAGAGGTTACTCCGAAATTTCGGCATGTTTCTAGAATGATACACATTTTCAAAGCCTGGAAGGCGGTAAACATCTAGTGAAATTCATTATTTCTTTCGGTGTAGGCATGATAACAGCTACCAAATTCTTCTGCTTGTAAATTCTTGGGAATACTCTTAAATGGATTCAGGGTGAAGTTTACGTCTGTTTCAGCCTTAGTTCTGTAGTCCGGAAAAACATAAGCATAAGGTACCGTGTTCTTCATCAGCGTTCTTATAATTAAGCGCAGTTTTCTGCGCTCCTCACAATTTTCACCTCAACCCTATACCAGGTGTTCCAGGTCATCAGAATAAATGTGAATGTAATACGCCTTGCAGCCATATTGCAATTACATAAATATTTCATAACGAAGAAATACAAAATTCGTCTAATTTTTATTCCTAGATTTTGTAGGTGTAAAGTCTAGTGTTAATGTAAAGTATTTCAGATGCAGCGGCAAAACCGAGAAAGGTCTGATAGCGAAACTGTTGGAACAGATTTATTAATAATGCGAAATTTAGTACAGTAACGTAATTTTAACATTCTAAAATTTAAAGGTAATGTAATCAAAACGCAACTTGGTGTTAGTTTTGAAGAATATAGCTGAATCGAGTAAAATATGGGAAAATGCGTTTCAATCCCAACAATTTTCAAAATACTAAACATTAATACACGACGTGTATGGCACTATTATTAAAGTTAGGTTGGTCTTCGTCATTTGTACATTGCATTTAAAATATTAAATAATTATATATTTTTATTACAAATATTAATAAAAATGTTTAAACTTCTTAAGCTTATTTCACAAATTTTTCTTTACATTTTATCTCATTTTGTTTGATTCTTTTAAAATAATCATTCAATGTAATATCCAAACCATGTCTTTTTAAATTGAGCAATTAACCATGTACGTGATCTTACTGTAAGGCAACATAACTGAGACACAAAACTAATTAAATTGTTTGTTTACTTTACTTAATAAATAAAACTATGGAAATGAATTAAATTAACTAAAAGCATTGATACGGTTTCCTGAGAACTTAACAGTTCCTCGTCTAGCCAGAATATTTCCCACGTGCTATGGAAGTCAACTGTTCATTTCCGTGTTCACAAGACCCAGCCAACTATCCCTATCCTAAGCCAGATGAATCCATTTCACACCCTCCCACCTTACTTCTTTGAAATCCATTTCGATGTTGTCCCATCTACACTTTTTTTCCAAGTGGTGGCGCAGTTGGTTGAGACACTACGCTACAAACTGGAAGGTTACGGGTTCGAATCCCGATGGTTTCTTGGGATTTTTCATTGACATAATCTTTCCGGCAGCACTATGGCCCTGGGGTCGACTCAACCTCCAAGAGAAATGAGTACCAGGAATATCTCCTGGGGTTAAGGTGGCTGACACGTAGAGCTGACAACCTACCGCCTTCTTGTGCTGATTGTCTTGATATCTGGAAGCCTCAACCTTCTGGAACCCTATGGGCCTGCCCAGGCTTGTACAGGGATTTCTTTACCTTTACCTTTACCTTTACCTTTACCCGTTTTTGGCAGTTTTCAGAATTTCTTTCTCTTTCTCATGTTGACGTTGTAACCTCGAAAGGGAAACCTGACGAAGAAACGTGGAAAAAAGTGACAATGTATTGATTCCCTTTCAGCTAATGTGTGCTAAATCAACGTAAAATGTTCCCAAGAAAGCATCAAAAGAAATGTTTTAACTGCCAAGATGACTCAAACATTATTACACGACAATTATGTTTATGGTTAATTCTAACGACTGCCCCTGTGGGGGTCTCACAAGGTAACATAGGTTTTTGTCTTCAGTTACCAGTTGCCCCTTTCACATAAATATAGAAATTGCTGTCTTCTTGGTTGTGACAACATGCATTCTGGAATCTGTAATCATGAAATATCCTGTACCCACGAAGCGAGCGACATTCATTTTAATGAAGGTCAAATCATGCAGTGTATCATTACGCATAATACTGGTATTCATTCGTAACTATGATCATTTCTGAGATACAAATTTTTAAATTTGGATACCTATCATCCGGACACCCTATGTTTACGTGAGCAAGGCTGTGAGAAGTCGTGGTTATTTTTCTAAGCCAAAAGGGGCCCGCGAGAAAAAACGTTTGAGAAAAACTACTCTAATGCATTCCAATAAGTCGCGCTGCTGTGTGCAAAGTTTGTTCTACTGTTACGTCAGAATGTCGTTGCTGCTTGCCTTATAAGCAATTCTTGTGACGCCGTCACAGACAGTGCTGTAGCCCATCACATGCAGACATTATACACGAATAGCTCAAAGTACCAAGCCTCCGCATGGAATATGGTTACTTCACGTGTCCATATCTACATCCCTGTCCGCGCGGTCTAAGGCGTAGATCATCAGCCTCTCGCTTTCTGGGATTGCGGGTTCGATTCCCGCCGGGGACATGGATTTTTTCTCTTGGGAGTGTTGTATGTTGTCTGGTAGAAGTCTCTGCGTCGGACTGATCACTCGTCCAGAGGAGACCTACCGAGTGTGGTGTGTCTGAGTGTGATCGTGAAACCTCGAAAATGAGGAGACCGTGGCCCACTAGGGGCTGTTGCACTATGGGAGAGAAAGAGAGACAGAGACAGCTACGTGGAGAATAGTTAGATCGTAGAAGCAAAATAATTAGGAAATAACGTCTTACTCATGGAATTTGAAGAGTAAAAAATTAATAATCTTTATCCAGCTGCAATTCGTTCCGTATAAATAATGTTAAGATGTCAGAAGTAACTAATTAGTGTAAAGTTCTGATTTGTTTACAATTTACTTTGCCTCACGTCCACATGTTTCTGTGAAGTTATCTTCAGACATGTGATACAAAACGACTCTGAAAATCAATAACTGTTTTGCGGATCACATCGTGTCCCTGACGATGACTTCCCATATTATGCAAACATTTGGGATGAAACACACAAGCAACTGTAAACCAAATGTAACACGACAAACAGCTTTTTACTGTCGGTAACCTTTGGTAGTATTTTTCACATAGAAACAAACAGTGGGAATGAGGAAACGAAACGCGTCAGAAACTTGTACCGCGATACTTCCACATTGCTGTAAAATGCTGTGCTAAAGTACGTCAGATCAATATGTTTAATAAGATCCTTGAGTCTTTTCTATTTGGTCCACAGTATAAACAGGAATTACACAGAAAATTTACTTTTGTATGTATAGGGTCATAACTAACTAACTAACCAAATAATGCCAGGGAGCAGAATTCTTCTTGAGAAGCTAATAGTTCCTCAGCTTGTCAAGAAATTCGCCCCCTTTTATATGGAAACAGAAGGTTCATAACTTACTCACACGAGACCGCCACTTGTCCTTAAACTGAGCCAGATTAATCCAGCCCATACCCTCCAACCGGTTTAAGATTTATTTTAATATTGCCCTCCCATCCAAACAGAAATCTTCCAAACGTTTTCTTTCCCTCAGATTTATCCACCAAAATCTTTATGCACGTCTTCTCTCTCCCTTACTTGTCACATGACCCCCCCCCTCCATGTTATTCTACTTCCTTGGATTATCCAAATGATGTTTGGTAAAATTCTTGCATATCCTCCTTATTCAGTATCCCTTCAGTCACCTGTTACCGCATTTCGTTTGTGTCCAGATATCTTCCTTAGCGCCCTGTTTCCGAACACCCTCAGCCTATGTTCTCCACCCGATGTAATAGAACAAGTTCCACACCCATAAAAACAGTAGGCAATATTACACTTTCATATGTTTTAATCTGTATGTTCTTGGACAGCAAAAGTTATTACAAGAGTTGAAAACAAAGGACCAACTTGATGTCACTTGCTATTTTTATTTCACTCCTTATGCTGTCAACATGTTTCGGACATTAATATATCCATCATCAGGATCTTATGACTTTTCTGTTGAATTATCACATTGGACGTGTGTTCTTGTTTCGATGTGTGTTGGTGTTTCGGTGTGGTTGGGTTGGCGTGGTATCCGTGTAGCACGTCCAATGTGATAATTCAACAGAAAAGTCATAAGATCCTGATGATGGATATATTAATGTCCGAAACATGTTGAGCGCATAAGAAGGGAAATAAAAATAGCAAGTGACATCAATTTGCTCTTTTGTTTTCAACTATTACAATGATGCACGTTCCAACAAACATAAGGATTACAAGAGGTTTTAGGTCAAATGGTAACGGACATTCCCGCTGTTCAATCCGCTTTTCATTAATGCAGTTTTGATTTTTTAGAGTTGTCCCCGAATATTTAAAGTTTGCCACACTTGAAAATCTTTTATTGCCTATCATTATGTTATAACTTTGTACTTCACCACAAGTTATGAATGTATACATAGTTTGCTAGGCATTCGCTCCTAGATCAGTCTTCTTACTACCGACTAATAAAACTTCTGTGTTTTTTTTACAGTACTAAAATTTACGCACAACAAATCAACAGTATCACCTAATATCACAAGCTGATATGTGCCTTTTATTTTCAAAACCTCCTGATTTCACAAATCATATTAGAAAATTAACACGATTTAAGCAATTCGCGAGGACGTAAATGGATAGGTAACGCGTTCATGGGCAGCGGTAATTATGTATACCACCTGGTTTAAAGGGACAGAATTCAGCATTTCCCTCAGAGAATATCAGACATTTCTCAGAACTGAACTGCGTTTTGCTACATGTTAGTAGATTCACTTATTTTAAAAAGAGATATGCATTGCTTTGTCTGTGACATCTTTATATACTACCCGTATCGGCTTCGTCCTTTAAAGCGTCAGTACACAAAGTGCTTGGTACTGTTATGTTAATGTATTCATTTTGTTTATTTAACGATTTATCATCGACAAAGTTTGTGTATTGTCTAATAAAATACGTAAAGCTTGCAAGCTGTCAGCAAACCTGTATGACATATACTATTCCTGTGTTTACAGTGAAAATCTCCCGATGATGGACAGAGGAAATGTCCGAAACATGTAGATTTCTATTCCAAAAATAAATTAGAGAAATTAGTGCATCTAGTTGGTTTTATTATAAGAGTGGTATTAACTGTCTAGACACATGAAAGAAAATTTAGATACCGAATTAGAGTGAAACCTCTTGAAATTCTAAGTGTCACTATGCAGTATATTACCACAAGAAAATTTAATAGAAATAATCTGAAGATTGGTGCACATAAATAATTCTTCCTCACGTTCGTGTAACCTTGTAGCGCCTAACGAAGGTGGCTTTTAAAATTACAGCTCAATATCCCCTAACGTACCGACTTTTCAACTGGATCTCCTTCATACAGGCTCGCATATCTTGTCGCTGCGCAGAGAATTGCATGAAGTAAAACACTGAAAATGTTTGTTTCAGGACCAGCTTAACCTTTACTTCGACACTGATATTCCCTTAAATTATTAAATGTCACGGCAGTATTATCATTTTCTTTCTGCTTATATCAGACAATTTACTTTCAAGATTGCTTTCCAAAGATGTACTATCACTTATACATTATTCGCCTTCCCACTCCAGACTCCTTTCTGCGTCACCTTTGCAATTACGTCCATTTCTTTCACTCCATTGCTTCCCAAGAAATCAGAACTGAAGCGTCAATACCAAAATCTTGTGTCGTCCCATTTCAACGAAACCTTCCTTTTTTTCCTTCATTCTCTCATGTCATTTCGCTCCTTTCGTGAAAACGAAATCATCAATACCAAATGCCCCTTGCATACAGCAGTAGATAGAGCAAAGGAAATCACAAGGAAAATAAGATGGAAAACGGAAAATAGCACCATCATTCAAGTAATACACCAACAGAGCGGAGTATTCTCCGCTAACTTACTCGAAATGATTTTTAACTCGGAACTATATGGGCGGACAATAAATAGATGCATTGCTTAAATAAATTCGAATATTTACTTCCTTTTTTTCCTTTTTAATTGAAGCAGCTAAAGGGGCAGCATATTGGATCTATAAAGGAGCCGGCAATGAGTGATCAGTATCACACTGGACATTGTCCATTGCCTGGAGTGTGCCCTACATGGCATTGCGCTGGTAGGTTCTGTTGCTGTTACAGGATGGTTTGTCATTATAATGACAGTTGCTTTATTAGTTTTATTTTAATTGTTTTTACAGTGTGGTACTAAAATGGTCCCGTGTTCGATAATGGTTTTCGCCACTAATCCTAAAATGAAACGATATACGACACTGTATTCTCCTACCTGGTTAAGGCGTCCTGTATTGTGGTATGCGACTGTAACATCCTGTAGCCTTGTAGTTGGTTACGACACACTCTATTCACGTAAACTGGTTACGAAAATGTGTTCTCGTTTGGTTAAGGAGTCCTGTATTATGGTACGCGACTGTTACATATTCTGAGTAGGTATTTGTAGCCTTAGTTATCCAGCATGCATTGAGCATGCGCGATGTTGTCATCTGTGGCCTGCCCGGCTCTACAATAATGTTCCACATATCTCATAAACTGCCGATTTTCGAAAAATAAAACTACCGAATATAAAATATATGTTTTGATTTTCTCTACAATATATGGATTTGAAATAGTTCCCATTCTAAGAAGAACTAAGCGAAATATGATCAAAACCTACACTGGTCTTCACGTCAAGCACGCGTTATTGTTGTCAGATTGTAAAGAAACTTGAATTTTCTCGACAGAATTTCGAAAAATGCTCAAATATCAAATTTCATTGGAATCCGTCCAGAGGGAGCCTAGTTGTTCAGTGTGGACAGACGGACGGACGAAGAGATGGAGTACATGACGAACCCAATAGTCGCTTCTCGCAATTTTGCGAACGCGCTTAAAAAGTGTGTGGAAGGTGGTGGATAACTAAAAACAACTTGAATTGGTATTCGCAGTGTGGCGAAAATTGCATGCAGGAAGACCTGGCACTATTTTGATAAAGAACTTCACTTTTACCTTAGTTTTCTTTCTTAAGTTTCTTTTACACTTGTTCGTTCGTTCATTCATGAATTCAGAGCGCTGTTTCTTGCTGCTGGTAATCCTACTATACCCCAACTTCTCTTTCCTCTCTAGTACAAGACACGAAATAACCACAACTCAAGTCAGCTTCCGTAGCGACCTGCCTTTCCGCGGTTCACAGCGTACTTAGCATAAGCCTTAAGTTATCTATCAAACTTAGCGCAGCAGCAAAACTTGTACGAACTAATGTCCCACACGGCCACCTGTAATGTTTTATTTAATGAAGCTCTCAATTGGTAAGATTATATATCGCCGAGGGTAGATGAACTGAATATGAGTTTGGAGCATTTGTGGAATGAAACTGACCGGGAAGAACTGAAATACTTGCAGAAAATGTGCTCCAGAACCACTTGGTCCACCACAAATCCTCACAAAGACCGGCCATGCATTGAACTTGAATAAAGGTATTAAATTAAGGTGTCTTATTTCTGTGTATTAATTATAATTTTCACTTCCTTCCCACGTATTGTAATTATATTAGTGCACAAACACTTCATAAAAATTCTGAATATAAACTGTAACTCTGTTTGGCCATACCTTATTAAGCATACTTATCAAACACAAACCAACTTCCTTCTATCTTGGCGCAACAGCCCAAATAGGGCCTAGACCGCCTCATTTTTGAGGTTTCAGTATAACACACAATTGGATGCACACACATCCGGTATGACTCCTCTGAAGGAGTGATCAGCTCATCGTAGTGGCCGCTACCTAAACTCTACACTAAAAACACAATGGATGAACACCCATGCCCTCAACGAGATTCGAACCTGCAATCCCCGCAATCGAGCAGCTGCAGGCCTACGCTTTAGACCGCACGGCCACCAGAATTGTCACAAATTTAGTGTATTGAGACTATAAGAAATAATAAAGAGTTTCCTATAGCTTTTTTAAACAGGTGGCTGGCAAGTTTAATTCACTGTAAAGAACGCCGTTTGCTACTTTCCACGACGTTAGCGATCACACCACCTTCAGGATTATGCTTGTATCTGCGAATTTCATTTGGGTGCAGTATATATGAAACTGGGGGTATAAATGTATATTGAGATAAATGTAAAATACTTCTGTGAATATATATATATACGCCATCTTTCTACATCAAAGTATCACATCATAGTCCGCACATTGTGTACGGTTAGTACCGAACAGAATTAAACAAATCAGTACAACGGAATGTAAACTTTATTTTCATTAACTTGACACTGAATTGTGGTAACCACTTACCCTATTTTATTTATTGTAATCTTACAATATGTGTTCAGTCAACACAATAACAATAGAAATTAATGTATTACTGCAACATGTTTCGACTCAGGAGAGTCATCATCAGGCTGATTATTTAAGAACCATTAAATGCATTACCCTTTACAGTATTGTACATGTAACTGTTGCATTAGGGATCCCGTATGCATTACATTGAGTGAATAGAAAATCGTGAGTCGTGTGAAACCATCCGCCCCGGCACGAAGGAGGGTACACTACAAAAGGGACAGGAGCCCAACCCTACCCACCAGCGCTCCGAGGGACCCGACCAACAACCCCGAGAAAACTAGAAGAAGTAACATAAATCTGCACCAATAAGAAACGCAGAAGAATAGACAGAAAGGAGGAACTCACCCCACCCCCTGCTGAGAAGTACGGGCTAGACGAAAAACGGCAGTTATAACTACACCCAGAGCTGCACATAGTTTACTCCCACCTAAATTAGTAATAAAACCATATTTTCTACTCACTCATTTTAATGCATAGCATACGGGGTCCCTAATGCAATAGTTACATGTATAATACTGTAAAGGGGAATGCACTTAATGGTTCTTAAATAATCAGCCTGATGATGACTCTCCTGTGTCGAAACATGTTGCAGTAATACATTAATTTCTAATGTTGTTGTGTTGACTGGACACATATTGTAAGATTACAATAAATAAATTAAATTCTTTATAACACAACGGGATGACTTCCTTTAGACAGTTACCCTATGTTTCTCTCCGTAAATCACAGTGGTTGTGTATGTCAATTGTTGTACAAATGCTCCTGGAATTTTCCTCTAATTGTTGTTAAAAATAAGAAAGTCAAATGTATTATGTACTGTAGGTATATACCGATGGCACAGATTTGGTTGATTAATTGTCTTGTCGCTGATCGTGGTGGTTAGCGTTCTATGGCGTACGTTTGAAGCTCCTGTAGTGCTGGGATCGCGGTTTCGAATCGCGCTGAGGGAATGGATATTTGTCTATCGTGTTTGTTGTGTGTTGTGTAGGTAGAGGTCCTTGCTAGGAAATGATCACTCGTTCGGAAGAGCCCTACCAGGTGTGTGCCTAAATGTGCGCGATCGAGAATTTTCTACAGCGTGGCAGTCTAGGTCCGAACTGGGTTGTTGCGCCAAACAAAGCCAATATTTTCAGAAAGGTCATTAAATTTATTATCCTTAATTTAGACAATCTAATACTACAGGAAAATTAAGTTTCTTACAAACACGATATATACAGCTACCAGTTCAATTGCCTCTAACAGAAATGAGTACCAGGATTATTTCCTGGGGTGAATGGGGCCGGTGCGTAATGCTGACAACCTACCACCATCCTGTGCCGTTGTCACGAAATCTGGGAACATTAACTTCCTGGAACCCTCTGGGCCCCTCCGGGCCTGTAACAGGACTGCTTTACGTTTATCTTTACCTTTTACCAATTTAATTTATATGTTTTCTTAGCTACAGTCACGTGTTGAATAACTTTCAATGTACTCATAATAACTATTTCATAAGTACCTTCGCAGAACATAGCCCCCTTGACAAGCTAGTTGTCGTTCACCTAGACAAAAACGTCTTCCCCCTTAAGTACCCCTGTAGTTCATTCATCGTGTTCACAACAACTTACCACTGCTGCCTGTTCTATACCAAACAATGCAGTCCACACCCTCCCACATGCAGATTCTTCAAAATCCAATTAAACGTTATATTCTTATCTTCCGAGTGATCTCTCCCCAGTGTGTGCCTTATGCACTGTTTGTCTCTTTTCTTAGATTCTATAATTTCAGTAATGTTCGGTGACTGGTACAGATTATGAAGCCCTCAGTTCACACATTCTTCTCAGCACTCTAAACCTATGACCTTCCTTTGATGCATGAAACTAATTTTTACACCCATACAAAACTATAGTAAAAATTTCAGAGTTTTGTATTATAACCCTTTAAAGACTGACGAACGTCTTTAGTATAGTGAAAACAGTCCGTCTCTACTAGAGAGACCAACTTGAAAATAATTTATGTTTATTGTGAGAATCATGGGTAAAGCAGGCCGCTGTGTGATCAAGTACATTTTCTTAATATTACACAAGGTGGTATGTATAGTTACCACTGCTCTTCGGAACGTTAATATTTACGTACTTACATAACAGACGAAAAAATAGCAATTCTGAACTGGGTGATAGTAAGAATCCTACGAATTTAAATTACATGTAAATTTTTTTCGCGAGCCCACTTGTGTATTGTTAATGCTGCTGTACTGCCTTGATTAATGTGTATGAAAGGTAATGAATTTATTCAAATTTCAATCAATGGAATATTTCTGAGTACAGATTATCTTCATAAATGTTACGAAATTTATAACATTACATAGAATAGCCCCAGTTAGTGTGGTTGTTTGTACCGTACGTGTGAATGGTCCATCTGCGCTGCGCCATTTCTATCACAGTTTCCGCTGCAAGCTAGTGGTGCATGTTGTTTAGCCCATAACGTGGTGGATTCATACTTCAATCGACTGACCATTCTAAATGAATTATTTTTTCAATTTCCTTTATTTCGTTACCACTCGCTGCCGGAATCAGTAACTAGACCCTAAAGCAATGCCACTGTTAAGATATGACACCATATGCAACCATAAATCATAGGAAACTAATGTTCAATTTTGAGTGACCTGTCTGTAATTAATATTATTCTTTGAAACCAAAATGCAACTGATATGTTAGCAAGTTAGGAAATATCCCCATTCATCTTAGTCCACCGCACAGATTCTTAATGAGTGGAACTAAATTCTCCCCTATATAGCTCAAAGACATAGACATGGACAATATTTTAGAACATATCCTTAACACTTCTGGCGCGTTAGACCTGTTAATGCCCCTATATTTTAAATGCATGTCTATTTGCAGGAAAAATACTTACGACGCAAATATCTGCATGGTAGTTCTCCGCGTTTGACAAAAAAGAACAGCCCTAATAAGTCTTCGTATCCTAGCAACAGATTTACAATTGCTCATATCCGGTATCTCGATGCGCCACCGCCTGCTGTGAAAAGCCATTTAATACAAAATAATCTAGGGTAGATATGACAGGTGGTTGGGGTGCAAGAAACTCATATCCGTGCAATTCAAGACTACGACCAGCATGACGGTAACAAGAATAAGAGTTTATTTTAAAAAAAATAAAAAATAAACAATAGTTACTCAAATACAGCACAGTAGACAGCGCAGAAACGATAACCAGTTGAACGAAGTATGACGTTGCGCTTCATCCTTCATAACGACCCCCAGAGGAAACGAAGAAGTTGCATGGCATTTTAGGTACTTCAATGAATATAAATGAAATTACTAGTGCTTACATCACAACGCCATTGCACGGACTCTGGCATAAGCTCAACTGCTGGAAATAAATTTGGAAATACGCGTCCAAGAAGGAATATTGAGAGAATGTTGTTATAGTGTCTTGCGAACCAAAAGTGGTGGTCAAGTTTTCAAACAGAAAGAAAACGGGAAATGTAAGTGGTGGGGCAAGAGGTGACGAAACTCGGCCATGTGCATTACAGGACACGTGTGTAGTTACAGAAGTTTTCTTCACGTCACGTCTTAAACGGTGAATATCGTATATCGTGTACTCACCTTGATTTGTATTGTTTAGATCCCCAGCTGTTTCTTCGGCCTTATCTCGTATCTCACAGAAAACAAATTACAGATACCAGTAACGGCGAGTTATTATAAATTTGCGTAGGTATTTGTGTAAAATGTCTTATTTTTATCCGAGCGTAATCAAAATCGAAATGTGTCAACAAACCATTAGAGTCCTTAAACACGAAATTTCACCAAAATCCATCCATCGGGTGTCGCTCTTTTCCCTTTAGATTGACAGACGGACGAATGACCGGACTGTCAAGCCGAAACTAATTGTCGCTCTCCCCAACTGCTTTAAAAATGCGCTCAATACCGCAAGATTTTAGACAAAATTGTGCGTTCGGTGTGTGTAGAAAGGCAACAAGGCGCAGCTAACTGATACTACACACACAGGTAACGGACATTACAGACAACCCGGTGCGCACTGAGGAGGGCGCGTGATAGGGTCGAAATATGTAGGTGGAAACAAAAGTTGTATTAATTACAAGACAGTGGACCAAATGAATTTAACACTGTTTTTGTTAAATTCATCTCTTTATGTCAAATCCAATAATTATTCTCTTATTAATAACGGCAGTACTCTCCCTTCTCTTTCTTTCTGTATAACTTTCCAAGATATTAAGTCCTAACTTTGTATCCCAGCTACACCTCTCTCTGGTATAGTATGCATCAGTAATTGTTGTGACCTTGCGAACACTTGCTTTACTCTATTCTGTCCGATACGATTACAGTAAATAACGCTAGTCAGGGACAGCGGACACTGAGTATGACACAGTGCATGTCAAAACGAATCCGTCCAATATACACACATTTATTGTGAGTTTAAAGGTTGTTTGTCTTAGACACGTTGTTGGTTATCGCACGAAATGCTTGGAATAAAGTTTAGGTTTGTGTGCATGGATGTGGTCGATATTTGTAGAAGTGCGTGTAGGTTATACCTGGGAAGGTAGTAAGGACTTCATGCAGTGTGTCAGTGCTTGTTGCTGAATAGGCATGAAATGACTTCAGGTTGACAGATTCTGGACGCTAAATGACAGATGTACCTAAACACATGCGTTGATTCAGTGCACGTCATTACATGCAACCAGACAGACATGGCAACATTAATTGATCCAACACATCTTTAATGCAAGATCTGATCCCTTACGTTGCTAAAAATTTATATTGTGGTCGGTCTTCTTGGTTAAGACAGCGTGTTGTGAGCTGATGCATTTTGGGTCAGGATAGGTTAGGCTATTTTCGGGCGGGTTATATTACCTTAGGTTACATTAGGTTAGGCTAGGTTACGTTACGTTACGTTACGTTAAGTTATTATAGGGCAGGTTAAGTTGCCTTGGTTTTCGTTACATTAAGTTAGGTTATGTTAGGTTAGGTTCAGTTAGGTTAGGTTATATTTGCTTCTGTTAGATTAAGTTACGAGTTGTTCCAGTTACGTTAATTTTGGTTAGCTTAAGTTATGTTAGGTTACATTAGCTAAGGTTAGTTTAGGTTAAATTAGATTAGATTAGGTTAGTCTGGGTTAGGTTAGGTTAGGTTA
>Ga0131853_10006511_pt1:0-7500 | contig 21094 bp, 16 predicted proteins | sample TergutLab28metaG_FD_92764 | JGI IMG/M metagenome (GOLD analysis project Ga0131853, IMG submission 92764) | Labiotermes labralis P1 segment gut microbial communities from Petit-Saut dam, French Guiana - Lab288 P1 (version 2) (version 2) | ecosystem: Host-associated > Arthropoda: Insects >...
CAGATACAGAGGTCCCGGGTTCGATCCCCGACGCTACCAGATTTTCTGAGTAGTAGTGGGTCTGGAACGGGGTCCACTCAGCCTCGTGAGCCTCGTGAGGTCAATTGAGGAGCTACTTGAATGTAAAATGTAGCGGCTCCAGGTCTAGAAAACAGAGATTAACGGCTGTGGGGACCCGTTGCGCTGACCACGTGACACCCCTCTATCAGCAAAAGTTGGCACTAACTTCGCCGACCGGCGGCGGCCGCTCAATCGGTATAGTTCGCGTGCGGACTAAGGCCACGGAGTTTAGTTAGTTTAGTTTTAGGATTTGATATTTTACGGTGTGAAGCTAATGTCGCGCTCACGTGGCAATTCCGCACGGCCACTGTGGTCCTTACTGACAGTACGGCTTGAAACATTTACGGATTTCAGATGGCCCGCAGTGGGAAACCTTTCGTCCTCAAATTTGTGCATAATTTGATATGTGCGAGACACGGACCGCGTGATAATTTCATACACGTACTTTGTTTCCCGAAGAAGGAAAACTAGGTCGAAAATGTCACAGAAAACCCCGTTACAACGATAATGTGTAAATTAGGATACCGTACAGCTGGTAGAGTATCATGGCCTTGCTCCTATGAAAATTGGATTCTTTGGCGCAAAAGGCACGGGTTTTGTCCCTTGTGTGCCTAGATTAAGAGCAACCGGAATCTTGAAGTAATGACCGTATCCTTGTACGTGTAGTAAACAGTGACCCGGCCGACAATGCTAAATCTTCTGCAAATCACAGATCAAAAAAGATCAACCTTTACGGCATAGTCGGCTGTGTTCGTTGTCTGTTGAGTGGTATTCTAGAAAAAACGCCAAAGATATTCGCAGTGATCATGGTGTCCGTGACCATCTTAACCAGTAACGGCGAGGCATGACTGACAGGAACCAATTGCTATGTTTTTATCACGATGTAAAGCACCTTTAATCCTGTACTGTGTTTGTGTACCTTGCTGGAGACCGGTTTCGACCGATCTTCAAAAAGGTGTTAGACCAACCACAGGTGTCGTTAAAAACTACGAGTTATGACAATTTGTTTATGGAGGACAGAGATGTGGAGGTGGAAATCGCGGTAGACTCACAACCGGCACCCTCAGCTGGACCGAAATAATGTTCTTTCATATATCTATGTACTTACTTTAGTTATGTTTATTTAACTACACCAGAATTAACTCGAGAGTATTTGGCTTGGAATATTAAGATGTGCATTAAACTTTAGAAGCCTAACATCAACTACAGTTGACGTACCGCACCGCTAACCTCCAAAGTTGCATTTTATATATTTATTTAACAAACATAGGTACAGAATATTTTAAACATGGTATATACTCTCCGTATTTTTCTCTTCAAAATGCAGTTTGTTTCATAATTCTAACGTATTTGGTTCCTGTATTATTCACATTTTATATACAGGTTGTGCTAAAATTAAAAAATAATTCCGGCGCCAAAAGGTTAATTAATGAAGCAGAAAGAACGTGAAGAATGCGGTCGTGGGATAATTGGAGGGGGACACAGGGTGAACATGTATTACGTCATTGTATAGGCCTATGTCTCCGGACCGCAGTTGACCCGAGAAATTTTGAAAAGAATCAGGCGTACCGCCTTTCGAATTCGAACACTGGTCTAAATTATTTGTTTTATTATATATATATATATATGGTACGACAGCTTATGCTCTCTTTTGAATAGTGTCACATGTTACTACATTCGCGTTTCACCTCTAGTGAGCCATCCTCGGTGTCATCGCATACGAATCAACTGACTTCTGCCACAATACGTGGTATCAACAATTAACACAACAATAATTTTTTAGTAGTACGGGTTCGATAATAATCAATTGAAACCTCTACATATTTGCCACGCTAGGGCCGGTAATTATCCTATTTACTATATTCTATTTTTCGTCTTTTATCTTCTCGTTTCAATAATAAAGTATCTGTAATTAGTTTCAATGTATCCAATAATTATATGTATATATAATTATCATTTAAACACTTTATTATCCAACTAATGCACAAATATATAATTCTTAGATACAATTAAATTTATAAAATATTTAAAATTGCTCCAATATGTTTCGGATCACAGAGGATCCATCATCAGGGAGCATTATTCAGTACTTGGCTAAAAATTACAAGAATGATTCTATCGTGTCCGTTGACATGGGCGTGGTCGGTGTTATGGCAGCATATTCTGACCCGTTGTGCGTGTGTGTTCACACACACGCACAACGGGTCCGAAACATGTTGGAATACTTTTAAATATATTATAATTTTAATTGTATCTACGCATTATATATTTGTGCATTAGTTGGATAATAAAGTGTTTAAATGTCATTGATACATTGTGCAAACATGAAGATAGAATTATTAAATTATCGTATACGAATATCCGTAGCTTGTAGCGTTTGTTTTAAATTTATTTTATACGGTCGTATTAAGATGGTGGATATTCTCGTTTTGTGTTAATACAAGTTTATATGCACTCAATACAACCTTTGCCTTATGGCAATCTAAGGCGAACTTATAGCCTTACAATATTACGATACGTGTTAGCACTCGTACTCTGCTTATAGTCAGCACGCAGTTTGCACACAAACCTACGGACACAATATTTTGATAGTGTTCGGCGGGGGGGGGGAGCGGGCATACAGGCCAAAACTTGAAATGTACAGAGCCTGTACTAATGTGAACAACATGATGTTTTCACTGTAGTTCAAGTGAGGAACGTGTTGCAATTGTGCATAAATAACAAGGCTGGTCTAATGTACCAAAACTGTAATTACGATATCAACAAAGGCCAATGAGGCCTGAAAACTGAAGATTAGAACAGGGTCAGAGAAGAGGGGACAAGCTGACAATATAAGTGTAATATGGCCAAATATAGCTAAGTAAAAGTAGAAATAGATAACACCGATGACACGAATTAAGCGTCGCAACGCGCTAGGACTTGCGAATAGTTGTAAGGTGTATAAAGTTTGTCGGTAACTCCAATTAACTTGTTTTCATACACAGCCGCAGGTTATGCATAGAATAACGGTAATACACTTTCAGGTTCCACACAAAACAGGGAATTTCGTGACCATCTAAGCCACCGTCAGCTTCTTACAAGATAGACTGTGATGAATGCAGGATATGAAATATCTGGGATGAAACTTCATACTTCTACAAGCACGCACTGCTGATTCTCTTTCACATTACCTTCTTAGTTTAGTTTCCACTCATGCCCCGGCGATTCTAATAACCTTCACTGAGGCCAGTGACCCAGATTCTGGCAGAAACGGTGGGCTGGCTAACTCAAGGGGAGGTCGCGGAGGAGACACAGTCATTGCCAGTGTTCGCCGATGTGACGCGGCTGGTTTGACACCTATCGGTTCCAAGTACGGTTAAATTAGTAAATAATAATAATAATAATGACTTTCTGATAATTTAAAGATTGTGTTATACAAAAATACTTTTTACCTGTATAAGATTCCAGATTTCTAAAGCGGTGAAAGTTTGTGTTTTTATCATCCCGCTCATGACAACGTATTATATGTTGCACCATTAGGTTTCAGAGCAACATACTGCCCCCATATTTAGCATAGACCTGGGGATGGAGACAGCAGGTTCCTTCGAAACTTTGATAACCACCTACGAGGCCTCAAAACATCGTCACCACATTTCTGATATGGCGAATTTCGAAGTTCTGAAAGTAGTGGCAATGGACGATTTCCTGCTGTGGGTATGAAGGTATGTAGATTTGTGTGTGGGTGCTGTGCTAGTCTGTAGGTTGAACTTTTTGCAGTAGTATTGTCGCTCGAAAAGTTGGGACGTTCATGTACTAATCTTCTCGGTTTCACATCCCGTAAGAGGGGAATGAGTAGTGATCATACCTTCGCTTTGAATGGGTGTTAAACTTGTTCTCCCATTCTAAGGATGGAGCAATGATAAAACTAATGCAATCAGAAGGCACGCTTGTTCAGACCCCAGGAACTGCAGGATGCGATGTGACGCAATTGGGGGGGGGGGGGATAAATGCATACATTATTGTCCAGGGACAATGACATTTTTCGTTCTCCCTTGTGCGAATGACCTCATCAAGAGTCTGCTTCGCCGTCACAGCATTCAGTTTCATTTGCTATAAAAATTCCTCCCCATTTCTCGATTAGAATATTAAATACGCACGTGACCTCAGGTACTCGCAAAGCTTCTGTTCACAAGAAGAGAAAGAAGGACCTGGATTTTTGAGCGCGGACAGCACTTGGTTTTATTCTGTAAAGACGATTAATATTCTACTGAAACGGTTTAGTATCATATCTTCAAAATAATAATTTCCACACAATGAAGCTGCGTAGTCGTGAATATTCTGAAGATTTGGGATTTTTGTGCAAGAACCGGGACGGACGACCGAGTTTCGATTTCGCCGAAGATATTTTTAAGATCTGCGGTTCTCGTGGCTGTAGTTGTAATCGTTACATTCTTGTGGGAAGCGACGCCCTGTCGTTGTGTAGGCTGGTACCGTCCTCTCGGAGGAACCTTCTGCCTCCATCTTCATGGTAGAAGAGGTGGCAAAAAGTTCTATCGAAAATTTGGTATGTTCATATGAACTAAACGGTGTCACATCCCAGAATACCTTAATCTAGGTATTTTTCACTTCCCGCCATGTTTGAACCGGGTTAGAGACTCACGCAGTTGTACTATTCACTGGGTAAAGAGGGTTGTTTGTCAAGGGGTAAAGCGGTTTGATTGTAAAGCTTATAATATATAGTGCAGTTCACAGTATTTGGCCGGTGGAAAATTCAAACGGTAGGCTTGGAGCGAGTCACTAATAAAACGACAGCGTTGTGTTTGGTCTAGGCATTCTCTCCTCCTTCCGTAAGTGCAGCTGACCTTGTCACACTGAAGTCACAAGCTAGTAAACACCCACCCCTCGCCAATTGATCACACCCAGTAGGTCCGTCCGCCAGCTCCGCTATCCTCCATCAGCCAAAATAAAATAAAAAAAAATTGCATGGCGATATATCCCTGTCTGTTGCGTAATTGAATGTGCTGAGCTAATGTCTCAACACCCCCATACATCTTACGGCCAATTGCTTTTAACAGACGGGTATGTTTACTGAACTTGTTTGTAATTCTGTAGCTTAAGACCGTCAGTTAGATGCGTGCTTCGCTATACGAAACTTCTCATTATGTGGCGGTACAAACATAAACGTCCCTAGCACGTTCGCAAAAAGAAGTTACAAAGATGAGCCTGTCAGCTGGGACACGTGTCTGTTATGTCTTTTACACAGAAGAGTTTTACAGTCTTTGGCAGCTTATTCCAGTTTTGGTTAACATCGGTTGACACAGCCATGCATTTTACACGACAACTTACCTGCGTAGCTGCGCTGATCTAGCAAGTGAATTGTTCGTGTTCATCAAAGTCACGCGTGTTTGAAATGAAATACATTTTTTATTCGGCAATATCTGTCAGTAGATCTTGCAGTTTTAGAGACGATCAAGCAAAAGTGATCTTTATGCTGCCATAACTCGACAAATTGGAGGCAGCAATGTAGTGAACGCTGCAGATTTGTACGCTGTGGTACATTGGCTAATTTTTTGTTTTCTGTTTCTAACGTCACACTTACTCATAATCCAAGGAGCAGACTCCTTGAGAAGCTAATCAGCTCTCAACTAGTCAAGAAATTCCCCGTATTTCTTGAAACCCAAAATTTCATTACCGCGTTTACAAGAACCCGCAACCTGTCCATATCCTGAGCCAGATCAATTCAAACTTCCTGAAGATCCAGCTTAATATTATCCTCCCATCTATGCCTGGTTCTTCCAAGTTGTCTCATTCCCTCAGGTTGCTCCACCTCTTGTCTCCCCAATACGCAATACATGGCCCACACATACCCATTGAAATCCGTTCAGATACAAAATAAGGACAGGTAAATAGTAACTTCACATATACTTCCACTCCGGCGGAGTCTACACTGCCCCTGCTCTTTCCGAAGCCGACTTGAACAGTGGCACATACATATGTCGCCGTATGAGTCACTGACTTTAAGTGCCCCACAGTTAGACACACAATGGCCGTCCTGCTGTTAGACACGCGATGGTCAAAGTGCTGTCTTTTCATAAGCAAACACCGAAGACATGGGGTTCCACTTGTGGGTAAAACGGTGTATAGGACTTCGATTCCGCCCAAGGATAGAATTTCTTAATGTACTGCAATTGTGTTTTAACCGGCTGTTCTTGCTGCTGTCTGTCCGGAAATAAAGAAGCCAGAGACTGAAATTAACTTTTCGCTATCGCGGCTAACCGTGAAATTACTCAAACACTTAGCCGCCGCCGTCTTCTTAGCTTTCCATACGGGCTGTTCCTCGACTGTCACTACCTGCCCGACCTTAGCTTGAAAAGTTCAATATTTTTTTTTTTACATGGTTCAACAGCCCCTAGTGTTCCAGGGCTTCTTCATTATCGAGGCTTCGCGATCTCACTCATTTAGACACACCGCACTCTGTAGGACTCCTCTACACGAGTGGTCAGCTCAACGCAGGAACGTGTACCTGACAACATACAACACTCACAAGAGACAGATACCCATGCCTCTGGCGGGATTCGAACCCAAATCTCAGCAAGCGAGCGGCCGCAGCCCCACACCTTTAGGTCACGCGACCACTGGGATCGGCTTGTTCACGTTACAGGCTTTGTAACGATAAAACTGTTAATTAATCTTAGTTTTTGTACTGTCCTTTGAACTTTACGAGTCTTACTCATGCGCCATCAGACACCATAATAAATACAATAAACAGGGGCCATAAAATCGTTCTATTTCCTGTTTCCTAACGCAGACCTAAGAGAGACTACGCAAAGATGTTATGAAATTTGAACCATACTGTTGCCAGTATGTGTGAATGTCATGATTGTTAGGCGATGTACGAGAACTTTGGAACAGTTGCTGGGTGAAATTCGGATCTTCCACCCCAGTTGTTTTTTAATTACATGAGTATATCTTAATACATTATATGTATTATTATTCTTGTTTTGAAGTTTTATCTGCTATCTGTTGTGATAGTGGCAAGGAAAGCAACCGTATTCGTTCCAACGAACGGGTAAGTACTAAATAATTGTTTTTCATCGCTCGACAGCCCACTTTGGCCTAGACTTCCTCATTGTTTGGTTTTCGAAATCATACTCAGACACTCTACTCTCGGTAAGACTCCACTGGATGAGTGATGGGACCTATGCAGAAACCTCTGTCTAACAACACGCAACTTTCACAAGAGACATTCATGCCCCCCGGCGGGATTCGAACCCACGCCTCAGACTGGGCGGCCAGCGGGATCGGCTCAATACGGAATAAATACGAATGGGATTACGTGTTGAAATAACACACTCATTAGAGGAATGAAAAAATTATAATATAGTGCTCCTCAAATGCACCGTGTCTTTGACTTCAAACGGCATAGTCAGCACAGTAACTACATATACAACTAAGTAGATC
>Ga0131853_10006511_pt1:12500-21094 | contig 21094 bp, 16 predicted proteins | sample TergutLab28metaG_FD_92764 | JGI IMG/M metagenome (GOLD analysis project Ga0131853, IMG submission 92764) | Labiotermes labralis P1 segment gut microbial communities from Petit-Saut dam, French Guiana - Lab288 P1 (version 2) (version 2) | ecosystem: Host-associated > Arthropoda...
CAGTTATTACAATTCGGAATAACGACTGCTCTCAATTTTACTGAAATCACAATAATGTTACAGCACACCAGCTCCTACATTTTCCGGGCCTTATTGTTCCACCATCAGGGAGCAAACATATGTACATAACAGTTGCTCAACACTTTCTGCATGTAGGAGCTAATGTGGTGTTATACAGAGTGATTCAAAAAAGATGGACTCAATTTCGCACTTCTATGTGTGAATGATCAACATAACATTTGAAAGAGAAAGTTCCTAGTTTTCAATTACCATCGCTAGAGAACTCGCCTAGTGCACAGCCGTGCAGCAGCGTCAGTTGAGAGCAAAATGGCCACTATGCAGCACAAGATTTTTTTGCGTCCATCAGAGGTGAACATGAGACGAATTCAAGAACTTTTTGAGCGTAGCCCACGCAAGTCAACCAGTAGAGCGAGCGGAGAACTTGGAATACCGCAACCAACTGTCTGGCGTGTGTTGAGGCGCCGTTTACTGTGCAATTGAGTCCATCTTTTTAAATCACCCTGTATTATGGTGATTTTAATAAAATTTAATGCATTTCTTGGTTCGAATTATAAAAATTGCAATACAATACACGGAATGGTGAATGTGAAATTTCGGGTTCTCTCTTTCATGTCATGAACGAAAACAACTGTTCACACAAATTTGTGCTAGTATATAACGGACGTGTTTGGTATACAAATTAATAAACTTTTGGAAAGGAAAGAGCAAAATGTTAGTGATTTACTCCTAAACACGTGAAATGGCAACGAGATTTTCGCTCAAAAATTTGGTAACTGCTTTTACGACCTTAAACAAACATTTCTGTTTATAAATAGAAATATTTTGTCGGTAGTTACAGTTTGTCTCGGAAATATTCGCGGACCGTCCAAAGAATTAAGACGGGCTACGTGTGGCCTGCGGTCTGCCAGTTTGACATGTATAATTTTGGTGTGTCATGGAACCCTCTTACGACATACCTGGCTTTCACATGTGAAGTGCAAAGGTGCGGAGTTTAACTGTGGGGGAAAAATTCGCATTGCGTAGTTAAGACACCTTGACTTGCGGAACAGCGCCGCCTCCTGCAGGACAAATGCCGCCACAAGGACGGTGAGATGCTGGCCACACTGCCTCGCTGCGTGACCGTGCGAGCGGGTAAGGAGAACTTCAACAATTTGTCTTTTATTTCCTCCGTGCTATCTCGCTTTCTTTTTTTCCATCCTATCTTTCTTTTGTGTGTTCTCCCTGTATTTACTTTCTTATTTTATTCCCTTATATTTTGTCACGCAATTTCCTCCTTTCTGCATTTTGTTCAGTTGTGGTCTACTGAACGACATTATCAGTAAATATACATTCGCTGATTTTCTGTATTTTCATTTCCTTCTTTAGTCTTTCTTTTTAGCTATCTGTCTTCTTTTTCTTCCGCTATTCTTGTTTATGCCTGACTCTGCATCTTTCTTTTCCTCTTCCTTTATTCGTCCTTTCTCCCTTGTCGTGTCCTCTTTCTTCCTTTTCCATCTGCCTATCCAATTCCTTGTTGTTTTGTGCTTCTGTCTTCTTCCTAGTTCAGCTGCTTCACCTTCCTCCTCTCCTATAGCACTCAAACTTATGCGTCTCTGTACTTGCTTATTTTCCTCCCATTCCATTCTAATAGTGGCTCTTTTCCCGGGTGTAAATTGACAGGGGCCTGAAGTTGGCTCTTTTCTCCATCTACCAGCGAGTTTGAAGGAATGAGTGGAGTTATGCCTACACTCCACTGTATGCCTCTGTGGCATGCACAGACACAACTTTACATATAGCGTCTTTCTTTTTTTTTCCTTCGTTAATTCTTCCTTCATTTCCTTCTAGTATACTCGTTTTTTATTCTTTCTGCACTTTCCTTGTCTTTCATCGTCATTGTAACGCCACTGCGAACTGACAGCACGACGCCAAGTCCCACCAGTTACAGCACATAGTGCAGTCCATTCGGTTTCTTAATAGCACGACTTCAATCCCATAACTGTAGCTATGCTGGATAAAATAATGAATTATATGAAGAGATTTTGCGTACTGAGTGCAGTGACTTGCCCTGTGTCACGAATGCAGATTTTTCCATTTGATCAACCGCAGTTGTAATCCTGAATTAAATATAGTGGAACTGAGAAAAATTAAAGAATGCCTCAAGAATTATCAGCCAACTATGTATGTTCAGTTTGAATTAGCTGGTGTATGAGTAGGCTTGCTGTTGACGTGTGTCATATCTGTACCGACAGCCTTGATATTTGCTTGTTGTAGTTACTAACACATTTGTAACCTATCAGAACACATTTTATGCTCTACTGTTCGACTTAACTTCAAAAATATGTGTGCTGTCTGCCCACACAATGCCGGCCCATTCTTACGCTTTGGAAGATTCCCAAAATAAACACCGACTACTTGCTTAAATATCATTAACCAATTATTGTTGGTAATAAACATATTTTTCTCTGTGCTGCAATAAGTTCTGCCTGTGCCTATTTAAACACAAGTTCAAGAAGACATATGTTGAGTGAAGTTGCAGTTCCACTCTTATTAAACCGGATACCAGATGGAGACTAGCTGTCAGATTTACGGCCTGTTCTCTTCACAGAAGAGACCTCTGTGTCCATTAGCTAGGAGACTGGGTGGGCCCCGGCGCTCATCCGGAGAAGGGACGAGTCTCTTTCCCGTGACTGGAATTTTAAAACCAATTCCTTGGCCATTGTATTCGATATACCGACTGAGTTATACCGGCTTGTTTTAGTGTGAGGTAAGGAGTGAATTTATGGATAACTCTTTGAAGAATTTCACGTTTTTAAATTGTTAGACAACAAAATTAATTTTGAGTGCAGAGTAACCCAAAACACGGAGAACCTAATGTGACAAATACCCGGTCCAAATGGCCGCGCGGTCGCTGAAGTTTTGGGTTCGAATCCACCGGGAACATGGATGTCTGTCTGTTGTGAGTGTTGTGTGTTGTCAGATAGAGGTCTCTGCGACAAGCCAATCACTCGTCTAGAAGAGTCCTACCGAATGTGGTGCGTCGTGTGTGATCTAGAAACCTCGTGAATGAGGAGGCCCTGGCCCACTGGGGGGGGGGGGGTCTGTTGTCCAAAATAAACAAACAATAATATGACAAATTAATAACTATCTTCCCTTTTCCGCTGTATATGATCAATTTTCACGGGTCGCCAGGGCGTAGTTTATTAGGACGTCTTGCGTCGTCCTAGAAACAGTTAGTGCGATCGTCAATTGTAGGCCAATAGAGAGGCCGCCTCAGTCCACTCTAATGGGGCTAGAGATGCTTCGGTCTGTGTCAGCTACCATGTACCCCTGTTGCACGTGTGTGCTGTTAGATGTCCCATTGTATGCAAATAGCGGACAGACCCAACACTTTTCGTCGTAGCTGGGTCACTTTACTGCATACCTTTACAATGAAGAGCGTCGCAACAACATAACACCATGTAGTTCTAAGTTCACTTGGAAGGTTCCAGGTTAAATATTCCGTATTTTGGTGGTTTTTTTTGGTTTTCTAAATCTTCCAGGCAAATATCAGGTTAATATATTTTTAAAATAGGCTACGGCTTCTCTTTTTCAAGTCATCAGTCGCCTTCATTGCCCAGTATGACTCTTAGAAACCTCACTGAGCGAGCAAATGAAGTCGCTGTAGAGAAATGTTCTGTGTTGGCAAACTGAAGTTTTGTGGTACTTACGCTCGCAGTAACCACTGTGAAAAGAAACAGTTTAAGCGTGTCGTTAGCTCTGAGTATGTGGACTACATTCTTTAAAATTAAAAAAAAATCTGAGCTTCGCGAACACTGTCATTGATATCGTACCGTTTCCAAAATTAAGACAAAGTTTTTTGTCTTAAAACGGCATAAATCAAATTATCTTTGTAATCGAAACGTAGTATATTTTCTCCAAAATAGGAACTCAGTTTTTAACACTTGATAGGTTAAATTCCTGTTCCGATTGGTCTGAGTTATTATTATTATTATTATTATTATCATCATCATCATCATCCTTTTTATCACCTTTATGCAGGGTATTTAAAATTATATGCATAAAACAAACCATGTTTCTATGGTATATAGTGTTGCAGCTGTTCCCCACTACAATTTGTGCTACATGCCATGTTATTTCGCCACTGCAATATGTTGTGTATTTTTACATTAGCACTTTCCGTAGTATGTGTGCAGTGCTCGATACGGCTTTTTTTTTTTCATTTCCTTAATTTCTTGCTCTCCCGGTATGTTGCTCAGGTACTGTCTGAGTGATTGTGAAATTGTTCCAGTCGCCCATTTTATTACTGGTATCACTTTTGCTTTCACATTTCACATATGCGGAATTTCTATTACGAGGTCTTTATATTTTTAAATCTTCTCAGCTATATTATTATTATTATTATTATTAAGTCATTACTTGCAAAAAAAACTGTGGTGAATTATTTCACGGTGCTCTTTGATAAATCTCATACACACACACACACACACGCACACACACGCACACACACACACAAACACCACACACACACACACCACACGCACACCACACACCAAATACACAGCACGCCCACCACACACGCCACACACACACACACACACACACACACACACCACACGCACACCACACATCACACACACGCCACACACACACACACACACACCACACGCCACACACACACACACACACGTGGTACAAGAAACAGCTCAGTCATTACCTGCCTACAAGTACTGTCAAGGTACCCATCGTTTATAACAAACCATCGTCATTCTCTGTCTTTAAGGCAACTAAAGTTGATCGCAGAAAATTTGTAAACAAACTGTATTCGGATTGGGTGGGAGGATATGCGCACACACTGGCTGACAGCTGCCGAGACGTGGTCCAGACTGGTTCTCAGGAGCTGTACCAATGCCTACCCACGTTTAAGAAAGATTGAAATAAAACACATGAGATTTTGTGTTGTCATGACAGCGAGTATGCTTTCATCGGGAAAGAGATGGCCATGTAGCTTTGTAGACAGCAGTTACAGAGCCTTAGATGTCAGAAAAAAAAAGCGATCGTTACAAAATTAACAGGTTCTGGGACGGTATTTACGCGCTGCAGTCTGTGCGTAAATTTGTCTGCGCAATCAAATGCCACGCCATGAAGAAGTACGGAAGAAGGTGCAAATCTACCCATCCTTACGCTTGACACTAGATGAGGTGTGTGGTCGGTCAACTTTATTCCCTGGACGCGGTGAGAATTCACGCTGCTCACTGGATAAGGGATTGTGGAGAGAAATCGGGAAATTAATCCTGGTCTTCCAATCGGTATGCTGGTCGAACTGTTCCGGAGGGTAAATTTGCAGGACGAAATCCAGTGTCTCCTATGTCAGTATAGCTTAACTTCTGTCTTACATCAAGCCAAATCACACACATCAGTTAACTGGCATGATTATACATGACCTATATTTTAGTATGAAAATTGGTACCTGCATTATAAAGTTCACCCTCTAACAAGCCATGAAGGCCCAGAAGCGGAGTAGAAGTATAGCTCTACTCTTTCTTTAACCTGGGCGTTAGATGGGGTGGGTTGTCAACGCCATCCTGGACTGCTTTACCCCCAGGAAAGAGAGCTGACACTCCTTTTGTAGCAGGCTAGGTGGGCCCCAGGTCCGTTCTGGATGGGTAAGGAAAATTTTTGTCCTACCGGGATTCGATCCATCCAACCCGTAGCGAGCTGCTCTACCGACCACGCTATTCCGGGCCAGATGTGTCATAAAAACATCTGATATAAAGTATCTTTCATACCTAACTTGGCCTCTAGTATTAAGGAAGGAAACGTAGACAGAAGGCTTTTGAGAAATCCCGATGAGAATATTTTTACCTCAGAGGCAGGATGCAATATCCGACTGGGGAAAATTTCATAATGAAGAATTTCATATGTACTTGTTACCATACATTATTACGACGATCAATTTGAGGAGAGGGAGCTTTGCACAGCATGTGGGACGAACAAGCAGGAAGAGAAATTCTTACAAATTTTTTCGGAAAACACGAAATAAATGCGTATAAATAAATATAGGGCAGGATTTTGTTTAAATTGATCTTGAAGCAATGGATTTCAAATATGTTGAAGGAATAGAGTGAGGCTGTAGGTTGTACTGACCTGTTTCAGAAGGGGGGCCAGTGATCGGCATTTGTGTAGACGATATAAGACCTCGGGGTTTGCTTAAAATTTTGGAATTTCTGTAGTCTCTTAGTAAATGTTAGCTTCTAAGGAAGGATTCTGTTGTACGGAATGATTTAATGAATCGTTTAGGTAATTAGTTAAGCACTAAAATCTTGCTGGCGATGTGACATTGAGGTTACATCTGTCAGCTTTCAGGCGGTCGGAATTTATGCCAATAATTATAAACAAACACGACAGACAATGTACATATAATGTAACATTGATGCCCGTTCATTTAACCATTCTTGCCATGGAAAATTAATAAGCATTAAATATGCTGAATGCGTTTGTAGCCTTAGTTATCCTGCATGCAGTGCGCATGCGCCGTATTATATTGTCATCTGGCCTGCCTGCCTCTACCATACTTTTCCACATTATTTCATACACGGCACGATTTTCAGGGGAAAAGTTATTTAACATAAAATTTGTGTTTTGGACTTCTTTACAACTTTTTTTCTCAAACATTCGTCATTCTGAGAAGAATTCGGTGAGATACTGTAATGAATGTACGTAGGTATTTATGTAAAGTACCCGTTATTTCTGTCAGAGTGTAATTTATATTGAATTTTCATGACAGATTTCCGAAAAACACTCAGATATCAAATTTCATTAAAATCCCTCGAGAGACAGACGTGACGACGCTAATAGTGACTTTTCGCAGTTTTCAGACCGTGCCTATATTTAGGCCATACGTTGCATTATTATTGGCTTGTAATCTCGTTTAAGATTTGTGTACAGAAGAAGAATGTGTGTCATTAGGTTATCCACGTCATTTTTTGTCTCATTGTAGTTTTTCTTTTGTTTCAGGTGAGTATTATGAAGACTTCAAGTGTTTGGCGAGACTTCAGTGCTTCCTGTAATTTGGTGAGACACTTGTCTTAAATCATGATACTTTAACCCGGTCGATATTCAGTACACCTATTACCATGACAACCAATATATCAAGTGCGGATGTAACAGAAGTTAAACGCTTTTTTTCTGCTTGATAAAAACTTGCACCTTCCACGTTTGTTTTCTAGTTCAATTTTAATAACGTAACGTATGTCTTCTTCTTTGACGGCGATTCAGCAACAATTAATAATCACTGGGACTGGAGACTGTATGAACCGTCTGATTTAAAGTACAGAATGTCTCAGCGTGGTAAAACACAGCCTGTCTGTGGGTTTTGCTTGTTTCTCGGAATAAACAACGAAGCTTTACCTAAGCATAAATAAGAAACTGAAGTAATAATGCTTCGTGTTCTTTGACGTGGGAGCAAGGGTTGTGTGCGTGCAGACAAATTTCACACTGTCAGTGGTTAACTAATATTTAAATGTTTTGAACAAATGAAGTCATGCCATACTGATCGTGGATCGCGAAACTTCGCGAGGAGAAGAAATTCTTCATTTAAAATTCTGTTAAAAGTTGTCACGTTTTTCACAGTGCTTGCATATACTTTGTTCACATTTCAAGGAACTTAAAAATTAGTTCAATACAAGTTAATCGTCACGCTTTAATTGGTGATGTGGTGTAGAGTGCGCCCTACTCGTCTTTATCCGATACCACTATGATGTTTCATTTTGTTGCAGTTGTTGTTGTTGTTCTTTTTGTTGTTGTACTTGTTCTTCTTGTTCTTCTCCTCATTCTCCCCACTTCTTCTTCTTCTTCTTCTTCTTCTTCTTCTTCCTCTTCTCGTCGTCGTCATCCTTGCATTGCATTCTCTGTACGGTAAATTTGAAAATCATAGTTAACAATGGACATTATTATTATTAAGAATCAGCAACACCGGGTACTCACAAAGGATATGCTTGGTGGCCTTGTCAGTACAATTATATATACGAGTACTCCCTGTGTGTACATCAGGTAAATTTGAAGAAACTAGAATATTCAAGTGAGGAAATAAGAGTCTAGTCACGTAATGACTGTAAGAAATATCCCCGTTGGTGTATCAATCACCAATGTATATTAATATTTTCAGACACAAACAACACGTTGCTTCATAATCTTATTTTATTTGACATCCAGAAACTCTGCCACATAGTTTTAAAAGCCATAGCTTCTGTGCAATTTGGCTGGGTTACGCACTAAATATTATAAAGTTCATACACCAACAAATGCACCCTTTGTTAAACTTGACAAAGTTTTAAAATTTACATTAAAAATCACTTGACTTGTTCCTACATGTTTCGACCTACGACCATCATCAGGGAGCCTTCACTAGAGTCTAGCTAAAGTTACATAGGTTAAGATTCGGTAAAAACTACGTAGCTATATGTTATGCGGTGGTGGACTGGATTGGGCTGGCCCAGGATAGAGACAGGTGGCGGAAGCTTGTGAGTGCGGTAATGAACCTTCGGGTTCCGTGAAATGCGGGGAATTTCTTGACTAGCTGCAAACCAGTTAGCTTC